>LNFM01007254.1_pt1 | contig 31693 bp, 30 predicted proteins | sample 596031 | NCBI WGS metagenome assembly LNFM01 (sample SAMN04254537, study PRJNA301005) | activated carbon metagenome | isolation source: dual media filters at the Ann Arbor, Michigan drinking water treatment plant | place: USA: Ann Arbor | reverse complement strand
CGCCCCGCGAATGCCCTCGTTCTCGACCATGCGACGAAGAAGTTGTCCGGTCGCACCACCCAGCGGATAGACGGCCGTAACGTCGCCGCCCAGCTTTTGAACGACGCGGGCGACATTGATGCCGCCGCCGCCCGGATCGCGCTGCGCGCTCGCACAACGAAGCTTGTGAACCGGCGTCATCCGATCGACCGAAGTTGAAACGTCGATCGCGGGATTCATGGTTATCGTGGCAACCGATTTCATCGAACTTCCTTTGCACGGCACTCGCAACTGCTGTCGGCTGACGGCACGCTTCAGTCCACCCAAAGGTCGAGCCGCCGCCGAACAAGCTTCTCGACTTCAAGAACGAAGAAGAGAGCGACGCCGATGCCCACAATGGCCACTCCATCCAGCAGCGAAATCGCGCGCGTAGCGAACATCACCTGCATGAAGGGTGCGTAAGTAAACAGAAACTGCGCCGCGACGATCGCGCCGACACCGATCAGCACCGCCGGCGTACCGAGGAGGCCCGTCCAGGTGAGAGATGTCCGGTACAGATACCGCACGCTGAACAGGTAGAATATCTCCATGACAACAAGAGTATTGACGACGATCGTGCGCGCCTCCTCGATCGGCAAGTTGCGCGACTCGGCCCAGAAAAACATGCCAAAGGCGCCGATGACGAAAAGCAACGACACGAAAGCCACGCGCCAGATCAACAGTCCGGACAAGATCGGCTCGCGCGGTGCGCGGGGTGGCCGCCGCATGGCGTCGGGTTCCGTCGGCTCGAACGCGAGCGTCAATCCGAGTGCAACGGCCGTGACCATGTTGATCCAGAGAATTTGGACCGGCGTCATGGGCAAGGTCAGCCCGAACAGAATCGCGGTGATGATGGCGAAAGCCTCGCCGCCATTGGTCGGCAATGTCCAGCCGATGACCTTCTTGAGATTGTCGTAAACCGTGCGTCCCTCGCGCACCGCAGCCACAATCGAGGCGAAATTGTCGTCGGCCAGCACCATCTCGGCTGCTTCCTTTGCCGCCTCGGTACCTTTTTGTCCCATGGCGATGCCGACATCCGCCCGCTTCAAGGCGGGAGCATCGTTGACGCCGTCACCTGTCATGGCGACGACGGCGCCACCAGCCTGTAATGCCTCGACGATACGCAACTTTTGCTCGGGACTGGTACGGGCAAAGACCGTCATGCCGTGCGCGGCGAGCCGGAAGGCCGCATCATCCAGACCGTCCAGACCCTCACCTGTAATTACGGCTTCGTGATTTTCCAGGCCAAGCTGTTTTGCGATGGCACGCGCAGTGGCCGCGTGATCGCCGGTGATCATCTTGACGCGGATGCCCGCCGCCCGGCATGTCTCGATGGCGGCAATCGCCTCCTCGCGCGGCGGATCGATGAGCCCCACAAAGCCGAGCAGGATCAGCTGGTCTTCGACATCCCGAAAGGCGATATCCTGTGTACCGGCCGGCATCTCCTTCCTGGCTAACGCCAGCACCCGTTGCCCCTGAGTGCCCAGCGTCTCGACCACTGCCGCCCAGCGCTCACGATCGATTGGCTCTGGACCGCGGGTGCCAAGCTGAACGGAGCACATCGCGGCTATCCGTTCAGGGGCGCCTTTCACGTAGGCGACTGTGCCATTCTCATGGCTCTGATGCAGCGTCGCCATGAATCGATGGCGCGCGTCGAATGGAATCTCGTCTGTACGCGGAAAGCGTTTGCGCGTCGTGTCGGCATCGTGACCGGCCTTCAATGCTAGGCTGACGAGCGCGCCTTCCATGGGATCGCCGTCGATGATCCAGCCGGATTGCGCGTGGCGCAACGTGGCGTCGTTGCAGAGCAATGCCGCCAATGCGAATTCGGCAAGAACAGCATTGTCGGCGGCATCGATTTCACGCCCATCCTGCCGAAAAGCGCCGCACGGTTCATAGCCCGCGCCCGTCACCTCGATCGTCTCAGCGGCGGTGACCACCGTCTGCACCATCATCTCATTGCGCGTCAGCGTACCGGTCTTGTCGGAACAGATCACCGAGACCGATCCCAAGGTCTCGACGGCGGGCAGTTGCCGGATGATGGCGTTCCGCGATGCCATCCGCTGCACCCCAATGGCGAGCGTGATCGTCATCACCGCGGGAAGGCCCTCCGGGATAGCGGCAACCGCGAGGCCGACGACCGCCATGAACGCATCGGGCCACGAATAAGCCCGTAACCAGATCGCAAAGATAAAGGCCGCCGCGGCAATTCCCAGAATGACGACCGTGAGCTGGCGCGCAAACTGGTTCATCTGCCGCACCAGCGGCGTCGTCAGCGTTTCGACCTCTCCCAGCATCTCGCTGATGCGCCCGAGCTCGGTCTGGAGCCCCGTGCCGACCGCGACGCCCAACCCCTGACCGGCCACAACAAACGTGCCGGAATAGGCCATCGAAGTTCTGTCGCCGAGCGATGCGCCCGCATCGACGGGCTTTTCGCTCTTGTCGGTGGCGACCGACTCGCCGGTCAGGATCGCCTCCTCGATCTTGAGATTGCGGGCGCGGATCAACCGGAGATCCGCCGGCACGCGGTCGCCCGCTTCGAGCAGAACGACGTCGCCGGGAACAATACCTTGGGCGCCGATCGTGGTTCTTTTTCCGTCGCGCATAACCGATGCGTGCTGGGTGATCATACGCTTGATTGCATCGAGCGCTTTCTCCGCCCGCCCCTCCTGGATGAAGCCAATCGCGGCATTCGCGATAACGACAAGCAGGATGACGGCGGTATCGATGGCATGTCCCAGCATCGCCGCGACCAGCGCCGCCGCCAGCAACACATAGATAAGAAGGTTATGGAACTGTGCCAGGAACCGCACAAACGCGCTGCGCGGCTTCGATGCTGTCAGCCGGTTTGGCCCATATTTCTTGAGCCGCTCCGCCGCCTCGGCTTCGGTGAGACCACCAGTCCGCGTTCGCAGACGTTCAATCGCCGCGTGAAAGTCGATGCTATGCCAAGGCACGTTCGGCTCCGCGCCGACGATGGCTTCGTCAGATCGACCGTGTCCTTCAGATGCCGCTCTCGTCATAATCCCCCGACATTTCTCAGAACAAACGACGGCTGCGATGGCACCGCGCAATTCTACTCGCGTCGATGAGATCCACGTATGCCATGATCATACAAACCCGCCCACGGCGCGCCAGCGATGCGCGCACGGACAAGGCTCTTTGTATGACATCATCTTTCTCGATCTGGTGATTTGATCTGCCTCATAGTGCGCAATTGCAGCCGTAATAAGCTAACTTGTTTGGGCATTAGCCTGCGACACAGCCGACTGCGACGAATGCCCGCACTGCTTGCTATGGCTCGCGCGTCCGTCGGCACGTTACAGTACCTCATACGCGAGCGATGGCGCATCGGAGCCGGGTGAAGAACGGAGGCAGTCTTGCCGAGCGACCATATCGCGGTCTTCTATGAAATGGCCGTCATCCTGGCGCTCGCGACGACCGCGGGCATCGTCGGCGTGCTGCTGAAACAACCGCTACTGATTGCATTCATCGTCGCCGGCATTCTCGCCGGGCCGGGCGCGCTGGACCTGATCCGATCGGCCGGCCACCTGAATGTGTTAGCCGATATCGGCGTCGCCGTGCTGCTGTTCCTGATCGGGCTCAAGCTCGACCTGCACATCATCCGCTCGCTCGGCAGGGTCGCCGCCGCTACCGGTCTCGGACAAGTCGCCTTCACCTCCCTGGTGGGATTCGCGATCTGTCTGGGCCTCGGGCTCGACGTCCTGACGAGCGTCTATGTCGCCATCGCGCTCACGTTTTCAAGCACGATCATCGTCGTCAAGCTGCTGACCGACAAGCGCGAGGTCGATTCGCTGCACGGCCGCATCGCGATCGGCTTCCTCATCGTCCAGGACATTGTTGTCGTCGTCGCCATGGTTGCTCTTTCATCGTTCGGACTCGGTACCGGGAGTAACCCGGCCGGCTTCAGCACGCCGATGGTGCTGGGCAGCAGCGTGCTGCTGCTGATTGGGCTCGGACTGTTTATGCGATTTGCGGCTGAGCCGCTTATCGCGCGCATTGCGCGCTATCCAGAGTTGCTTGTCACGGCGACGTTGACATGGGCCGTCCTGCTCGCTGCGCTGGCCGACTGGATTGGGCTGGGAAAGGAGCTTGGCGGATTGCTGGCCGGCATTTCGGTAGCGTCTACATCGTATCGTGACGCCATCGCGTCGCGCCTCGCCAGCTTGCGCGATTTCCTGTTGCTGTTCTTCTTTCTCATGCTCGGGTCGCGGCTGAACTTCGGAGTTCTGGGCGATCAGATGATCCCGGCGCTGGTGCTCTCGATTTTCGTGTTGATCGGAAACCCTGTAATCGTTTTGGCGATCATGGGTGCCATGGGTTACCGCAAACGAACCGGCTTCCTCGCCGGGCTCACAGTCGCGCAAATCAGCGAGTTCTCGTTGATCTTTATCGCCATGGGGCTCACGCTCGGCCATGTCAGTCAGGAGGCCGTCAGCCTGGTAACCCTTGTCGGCCTCGTTACGATCGCGCTTTCAACCTACATGATTATCTACTCACATGAGCTTTACCGTGTCCTGGAGCCTCTGCTCGGACCTTTCGAGCGGCAAGTTGCCCATAGCGAACAGGACATCGCCGGGAAACAGAAGGATTTCGACATGATCCTTTTCGGACTCGGCCGCTACGGCAATGCATTGGCGCAGGTCCTGCACGATCACGGCGTCCGTGTCTTTGGCGTGGACTTCGATCCCGCCGCCCTCGCCGATTGGAGGGGCCGTGGGCTTCCCGGAATGTTCGGCGACGCAACCGATCCGGAGTTTCCGGCCTCGCTTCCGCTACAAGGCGTCAGTTGCGTCATTATCGCCACGCCCCCACTCATCCCCGGAACTCCGCAAGAAGACAGCCAGGCCATTGTCAAAGAATCACTGAGACGCATCGGCTTCAAAGGACGGATTGCGATGCGAAGTCATGATCGCTCGGATGGCCAACGTATCGTCGACGCTGGTGCCGACATTGTGCTGTCCCCGTTTTACGACGCCGCAACGCGGGCCGCAGAGCTTCTTGAGCTTAAGCCTAATTCGCTGGCGGCAACGGAAACAGCCAAACAACAGCACCTTCCGGAGCCGACAAAATACTTTGACCTCCTGGAGAGGGATTCCCGATGAAAACGATCGTCGCCGCAACTGATTTTTCCACTCGATCGCAGCGCGCTTTGCGGCGCGCTGGTTTACTGGCCCGGCAGTTTGGCGCCGAGCTGACGCTCGTTCATGTTGTGGACGACGATCAACCGCCAGCACTCGTCGAGGTGGAACGCCGCGAGGCAGATAAATATCTATACGAACAAATGGCCTCCCTTGCCGAGCTGCGCGATAGTCGTTGCCGCGCAATTGTCGCGACCGGAGAAGCATTCGACGGCATTCTGCAGGCCGCCAAGAATGCTTCAACTGACCTCATTATTATGGGGATGCATCGCAAACAGCTGCTGCGCGACACGATTGTCGGGACGACCATCGAACGCGTCATCCGTACCGGGCCTTTTCCGGTGCTGATGGTGAACAGGGACCCTGTGCATTCTTATGGACGCGTGCTCGCGGCCGTCGACATGTCCAAAGCCTCAGCGCACGCCATTCAAACAGCCGATGCGTTGGGGCTACTCAGCGATGCGTCGGTTTCGCTCATACATGCTTTTCTCGCACCGGGACGAGGTATGATGTTCGTCGCAAATGTTGAAGAGAAACTGATTGAGGAATACGTCGCCGGCGAGCGTCTCCAAGCGCGCGAGGAGCTATTTGCCTTTCTGGCCGCTCATGAGATGAGCAGTCAAGGGTGGAAGCATCGCATCGATGAAGGTGGGGCGTTTGAAGTGATATCCAACGCCGTGAAGGAGACAACGCCCGACCTTATCGTCATCGGCACTCACGGCCGCTCCGGTATCGTCAAAATGCTGATTGGCAGCGTCGCCGAGGAAGTACTGCGCAGCATTGATGTCGATATCCTCGCCGTGCCGCCTGTCCGGTGACCCCCCTGCGTACAAAGAGTTGCCAATGCCATTTCCTTCAAAACCAACCAGAAAGCGTGGTGCCGAATGCGAACAGAATGTGGAAATAGCTTTACTATCAGCTTTGTCGCCGCGGTTGCATTGATGACCGGCTTCTTCGCGATGACGGTGGCCGGTCATGCCCAGGAGACCGAAGCTGCATTCAAAGCTCGGTGCGGCGAGTGCCACGGGCCGCGCGACATTCAGTACTGGGGCCGCCAGCGAGCCGACGCCGCCGCGCGGCAAGCCTGGCTGGATCAGCTTCTCCGAAAACACTATCCGCCGTCCGAAACCGAACGCGGCCTCATTATTACCTACATTCAGTCAACGATCACCGCCGGAGCCGCACCGAAATAGAATAACGGTACTCGCTCGGGGCGACGCCCCGTCGCCCGCTTGTCCGCCGTCTACTTCGGATGCCCTACCGGTTGCGTAAACGTCAGGATCTGACTGCCGCGAAGATTCATTTTTTTGGCAAGCTCCGCTTTCTCGACGTTGCCGAGGACGACGGTCCCCAATCCCTGCGCTGCGGCAAACAGATAGACATTCTGGGAGATGAATGCGCTGTCGACGTGCGCGTACATCGTTTGATCCTGCTCCGGTGCTTCCGCCATTTTTGTACGATCCGCCACATAAATCAGAACGACAGGCGCGGTCGCGGCGTAAGGCTGGCGGCCGGTATCAGCCCGGATATCGCCATCCATGAAATGCTGCAGCGTATGCGTCGCCGGCTCGTAGATCCGCACCCCTTCCGCAGTGGCCACATAAATATCAGTCTCTTTCGAGCCGCGCCAGGATGGCGCGGTGCGCTCGCTGCTTTCCGGGCGGTTAATGCCGAATGCCGCCCACAGCAGATTTGACAGAGTTTCGTTCGACAAAGGCTTGTCGGCATAGGCGCGCGTCGATTGGCGCTTGGCAATTGCTTCCATCAGCGGCATTCCGCCATCCATCTTCGGCGCTGGCAACTTTAGCGTCTGCTGCGCAAGGGCGGGGCCGGCAAACATGCTGGCGGCAAGCACGGCTGCCGAAAGCAAACGCCCAACGTTGAATGCTGACACCATCTTCGATTCTCCTTCACTTCCTGCCAATTGCTGCGACAATCCCGCTTTAGGCTAGCGAGAGCGTCAGCCAATTTGTTGACCTAACTCAATCGCGTGCGCGAGGTTTTTGTTTGATTGACGGCCGATCGACGCCAATGGGCTAGATTCGCCATTCGTCGGGGCACTAGGACGATTGGTCGCAGACCCAGTGTGCAAGGAGAAGTGAAATGGGTGATCGAGCCTCAGCCGGGAATAGCGCGGCGAATGCCGGCGGGACGCGGCTTCCGGCCGGCCTTCCGCCGCTGATACTGTTTGCATTCTATGGCTTGCTCTGTCTGCTGCCGGTCGCTCTCGCCGCGCTGCAGGGGCACCCCGCCCGCAATATCTTTCGCGAGATCTCTTCCGGCCTGGTCATGGTCGGATATGTGATGACCTTGCTGCAGTTTGGGCTGTCCGGCCGGTTCGAATGGATTTCCGGCCGGATCGGCATCGACCGCACCATGCGTTTCCACCAGGTGACGTCATGGGCGATCCTCTCGTTCATCCTCGTGCATCCAGTGCTCTATGCTGTTCCTCGGCTATTTCCCGACCCGATGGACGCCGTGAACGCTCTTCACCGGATGTTCTCGTCGCCGAACCTACGCAGCGGTGTCATTGCCTGGTATCTAATGATTCTGCTCGTGCTTCTGGCGGTGTTCAGGGATCGGCTGCCGATTCGGTACGAGTATTGGCGGCTGAGCCACGGACTCTTCGCAGTTGCCATCGCGGTGTCCGGCACCGCGCACACGCTGACGGTTGGCACCTACAGCGCCGACCGCTGGCTCGCTGGCTTTTGGATTGTCGCGACCATCGCCGCAGTGCTGGCAATGCTCCATGTCTATGTGTTGAAACCGCTATCGCAGCGAAACGAGCCGTATCGCGTGGTATCAAATCGCAAGGTGGCGGATCGCATGTGGGAGGTGGCGGTCGAGCCAGTCCGCGGCCCAGGCATGAGGTTCGCAGCTGGCCAATTCGTATGGCTCAACCTTGGCCATTCGACATTCAGCTTGACCGAACATCCCTTCTCGATCAGTTCGGCGCCGGCCGAACGGCCACGCATCGCCTTCACGATCAAGGAAAGCGGCGACTTCACCAATCGTATCGGCACCATTGCAGTCGGAACTCCAGCCTATCTGGACGGCCCGCATGGGAATTTCATTCTCTCCGGCAGAGAGGCAAGAGGAACTGTGTTCATAGCCGGCGGCGTCGGCTTCGCTCCGATCATGAGCATCCTGCGTCAGCTCAAAGCCGAGCGTTACCCGCATCCGCTGCGGCTGATTTATGGCAACCGCGTTGCGACGCAGATCCTGTATCGGGAGGAAATCGAAACCCTCAAACAGGCGCTCGATCTCGAAGTGCACTATGTGCTGTCTGAACCGCCTCCAGGCTGGACCGGATCGGTCGGAGAACTATCCCCGGGGCTTCTCAATGATTGCATCGATTCAATTGGCGCCGACGACTGGCTTTACTTCGTCTGCGGTCCGGTCCGCATGATGAACAGTGTCGAGCGAACACTCACGGACCGTGGTGTGCAACGAAGTAGAATTGTGGCGGAACGTTTCAAGTACGATTAGCCTGAATGAACTGCGGGTGTCTAACTTACTGTTCCTGGTCGTACGACAGCGGCGAAGATGACGGCAGCAGCAAACAGCAGGACGAACGGAGTCAACACCAATGCGCCTCTTGATGAGTGCACGGAACACGCTGCGCCAAGTCCTCTCCCGTACAGAATTTTCGACTCTGCTCGCTGTGGGTCTGCTGGCCGGAGGTCTGTACGCATTTGTGGAGCTAGCTGGCGAAGTGATCGAAGGCGACACACGCCGCTTTGATGAGGTGGTTTTGCGTCTCCTCCGAAACCCTGCAGATCTCGCCGATCCCGTCGGGGCTTGGTGGGTCGAGGTCTTGTTCAAAGATCTAACGACCATCGGCAGCACCACGGTGCTAACCACTATTACGATGGTGGCAGTCGGTTATTTGCTCGTCGAACGTAAGCACGCCGTTGCGTTCCTGATCCTGTTTTCCGTGGCGGGCGGCGCCACAATCAGTACCCTGCTGAAGGTTGCCTTCGCGCGGCCACGTCCGGAACTGGTGGCACATCTCATCGATGTTCAGTCTTTAAGTTTTCCAAGTGGCCATGCCATGAATTCTGCAGTGACCTTCCTGACGATTGGCGCGCTACTCGCGCGGGTGGAGCCGCGTGTCGGAACACGAGCGTACCTCATCAGCATCGCAGTTCTGCTTACACTTGTCGTTGGCATTAGCCGAGTTTACCTCGGCGTCCATTATCCTACAGATGTGCTTGCTGGCTGGAGTGCCGGAGCTTCGTGGGCAATGATGTGCTGGCTTTTGGCCCGTTGGCTTGAGAGACGCGGCAGCGTCGAAAGCGAGCGCTCCATTTGCCACCCGGACGCGGGGCGGGACTTGCCCTAACCCCTCCGGGCATCAAGCTAGGAAAGAACTGCGCTAATCCTGCGCTAGACGCGCGATTCGTTACGACGGCGCCGGAGTAGGATGTACAAATGCTCACTTGCATTTTCCGACGCCGTGTAGCGAGAGTGCCGTGAGGTGGGAGGAGTGGCGAGCAGATGAACTTCAGCATGTTTGTCATCAGATGGGCCGCCTTTCTCATCGGGTGGTGGATTTTGGCCGGCGGCGACGCTTCGTCGCTGCCCCTTGGCGCGGTCGCAGCCGGCGTCGCGGCAACCGGCTGCTGGCTTAGCCCTACGGCGCGCCTCTTTCTTCGGCCGTTGCAGGTTGCGGCCTTTGTGGGTCCCTTCCTTGTGCGAGGGTTGTGCGGCGCGCTGGGTGTGGCGTTGAAGGCCCTGCATCCGGGGAACAGGATCGAACCGGGCTGGGTCACATTTCCGCTGTCACGCCCGGGCGGGGCGGCGAACGCCTTTGTTGGCAGTGTAATGAGCGTCTTGCCGGGTACACTGGCGGCGGGGCCAGAAGGCGACCGGATGGCGGTGCATGTCCTGCACATGCCCGACTTCGATCCGGCAAGCCTTCGCGCCGAAGAGGCCCGGGTTCTTGCGATGGTCGGCGAAGTCGCCGCGAAGGACGGGGCGGCCGAGCCAAGGGAGACGTCGAATGGCTGACTGGTTCCATTTCGCCGCGCTGGTGCTGCTGGCCACCGTTGCGGTTGCGCTGGTGCGCTGCTGGCGCGGGCCGGGCCGCATCGACCGGATCATGGCGGCGCAACTGGTTGGCACCGGCGTGATCGGCATCGGGGTGATTCTGGGCGCGGCGCGGGGCGATGCCGCGATGCTGGACGCCGCACTGATCGGGGCAGCCTTGGCCGCAGTCACGGTCGCCGCCTTCGCGCGGACGATGGCCGGCGCGGACGAGAGCGGCGCGGATGACGGGGCGGGGCCGCCAAAGTGACCTGGCTCGAGATTCTTAACCTGGTGCTGTTGCTGGCGGGGCTGTTCTTCTTTGTGGCCGGAACTCTGGGTCTGTTGCGCTTTCCCGATGCGGCCTCGCGGCTGCATGCGCTGACCAAGGCGGACAATGCTGGGCTGGGGCTGGTGGCACTGGCGGCGGCGCTGCATTGGGCGTCGGCAGAGATCGCGCTGAAGATCGGCCTGATATGGTTCTTTGCGCTGTTTGCGGCGGGCACCACGGCGCAGCTGATGATTCGCTTGACGCGCGATGCGGTGCAGGACCGGCGCAACGGGGACAAGACATGATCGCCGCCTTCGAGATCTTGCTGTGCGTGATGATCCTCGGCACCGCGGCGGTGGCGCTGTTCGTCCGCGACGCGCTGGCCGCCATCGCCTTTTTCATCGTGATGGGCAACCTTCTAGGGCTAGCTTGGCTGGCGCTGGATGCGGTGAACGTGGCGCTGGCCGAGCTTGCCATCGGTGCCGGCGTGACGGGTATCTTGCTGATCCTGACCCGGGCGCGGTTGGCGGCGGCGGGCGACGCGATGGCACCGGCCCCGGTGCATCCGGTCTTTCGCGTCGGGGCGGCGCTGGTGGCGAGCGGTTTTACCGCGGTGCTGGCGGCGGTGGTTTTTGCCATCGCGCCGGATGCGGGGCTTCAGCCGGTGATCGCGACGCTGATGCCGGGGCTGGGGATCGAGAACCCGGTGACGGGTGTGCTGCTAGCCTTTCGCGCTTATGACACCTTGCTGGAAAGCTTCGTGCTTCTGGGCGCGCTGGTGGCGGTCTGGTCGGTCGCGCCGGTGGGGGGCTGGCCGCATCGCCCAGCCGCGCTGGCGATCGACGATCCAGCCGGCCGCGTCGTGGCCGAGGCCTTCGCGCGGCTTTTGGTGCCGCTGTCGGTGCTGGTTGCGGCCTATGTGGTCTGGGCCGGATCCGACCTGCCGGGCGGCGCGTTCCAGGCCGGGACGGTGCTAGCGGGCGGACTGTTGATCGGCGCCATCGGCGGGGCAATCGCCCCGCCGCCGGTTGCGTCCCTGCTGCTGCGGCTGGCGCTGATCTTCGGGCCGCTGGTCTTTCTGATGATCGGTCTGGCCGGGGCGGCCATGGGCCGGTTCCTTGCCTATCCCACGGGTCTGGAAAAGACGCTGATCGTGACCATCGAATATGCGCTGACGCTGTCGATCGGGGTGACGCTGGCGATGCTGGTTGCCGGGCCGCCGGTCGCGCGGGTAGCCCCGGAAGCGGAGCTTGACCCCGCTAGGCCCGCAAAGGAAGTGCAGGGCGATGCTTGAGCATGTCTTTCCCCTGACCGGCGCGGGGATTGTTGGCCTGGGCTTTTTCGGCTTTGTCATACAGACGCATCCCCTGCGCCAGCTTTTGGCGGTGAATGTCGTGGGGTCCGGGATTTTCCTGATCCTTGGCGGCCTGGGCCGGGGCAACGGCGTAACCGACCCCTTCCCGCAGGCGCTTGTCATCACCGGCATCGTGGTGGCGGTGGCCCTGACCGCCTTTGGCGCCGCCCTGATCGCGCGCATCGCCGAAGACCGCGCCGAGGAACCCGACCAAGCCGTGCGGCAAGAGCCCGCTCCAAAGGCGCCGCGGATTGGCCCGCAGCCATGAGCCCGCTGGACCTCGTGATCGCGGTGCCGCTGGGGTTCATGGTCGCAGCTCTCCTGCTGGGCGACCGGGGCCGCTGGCTGATCCTCGTGGCCGGACCAGTGATGGTCGCGCTTGCGGTCTGGCTGGTGCTCTCGCCCGCGGGTGCGGCGCATGTGGTCGGAGACTGGAAGCTGCCGCTGGGCGTCTTGCTTCGGGCCGATGGTCTGGCCCGGCTTATGGTTCCGGCCACCGCCATTGCTGCGTCGCTGATCGGGCTTTATGCGCTGCACGGGTTCGCCCCCGGCCCTGAGACCAGCACCGAGGCCGGGCCGACGGGCCAGACGCCGGGCGGCCGCGGCTTCTGGCCACTGCTGTACCTGATGTGGACGGGCGCCAATGCGGGGTTCCTGACCACCGACCTGTTCAACCTTTACGTCACGCTGGAAATGGTCAGCTTGGCTGCGGTGGCGATGGCGGCGATGGGGTCGCCCGCGGCCGCGCTACGCTATTTCCTGATCGCGCTTCTCGGCTCGCTGGCCTATCTGCTGGGCGTGGCTCTGCTGGTGGCGCACTATCACACTGTCGATTTGACCTTGCTGGCCGCGCGCGCCCGGCCGGACCTGGCTACCTTGCTGGCGCTGGCGGTGATGACGGCTGGGCTTCTCGTCAAGACCGCGCTCTTTCCGCTGCATGGCTGGCTGCCGCCGGCACATGCCGCCGCCCCGGCGCCTGCCAGCGCGCTTCTGTCGGCGGTGGTGGTCAAGCTGGGCTTCGTGATGCTGGTGCGGATCTGGTTCGAGGCCTTCCCGACCCTGACCGGCCCGGCGCCCCTGCATATACTCGGCGGCATGGGGATCGTTGCGGTGGTATACGGATCGGTGCAAGCGCTGCGGCAGGACCGGCTGAAACCACTGGTCGCCTATTCGACGGTGGCGCAGGTCGGCTATCTGTTCCTGGCCTTTCCGTTGGTTGCCGGGGCGGCGGACCCGGCCGGGGCTTGGGCGGGGATGTCGGTCCATGCGGTGGCGCATCTTTTGGCCAAGGCAGCGATGTTCTTGGCCGCAGGGACGCTCTTGATGGTGGCGCCGGGCGGGCGGCTGGCGGATCTGACCGGGCTGGCGCGGACTATGCCTTGGACGGTGACCGCTTTCGGCCTGGCCGCGATTTCACTGATGGGGCTACCGCCTTCGGGCGGCTTCGTGGCCAAGTTCATGCTCTTGGACGCCGCGATCGAACAGGGGCTGATCCTGCATGCCGCGGTGCTGCTGATCGGGGGGCTTCTGGCGGCGGTCTACCTGTTCCGCCCGCTGGCCTATGCCTTTGCCAACGACGGAGCAGCCGTTCCGGTCGGGATTTCGCCCTGGCTCAGCGCCGCGCCGCTGGCGCTGTCGGTCTTGGTGATCGCGCTGGGCTTCGCGGTCAGTGCGGCGGTCGACCTGTCGGCGCTCTCGGCACCCTGGATGTCCGACAGACTGGCGGGACCGGAGGCCACCCCATGACCGAATTGATCGCCATCGCGCCGCTCTTGCTCGTGCTGCTGCCGTTGATCCCGGCCGTCATAAGCTTTGTCCTGCCCGAACGGCTGGCGGCGTGGCGGGATGCGTTGAACATTCTGTTCGCCCTCATCAAGCTGGTCATCGTCGCGGGGCTTTTGCGCGAGATTACGATCGGCGAAGCTTTGGAGTGGCGCTATGCCTTCCTGCCCGGGCACGACTTCGTGCTGCGGCTGGACGCGATAGCGCTTCTTTTCGTGACGCTGTCGATCTTTCTGTGGTTGATGACCACGATCTACGCCATCGGCTATTTCGGTCGCGGGCCGAACCTTGCCCGCTTCTTTGGCTTTTTCAACCTCTGCGTCCTGGCCGCCTCCGGCGTGGCGATGGCGGGCAATGCGGTGACCTTCTTTCTGTTCTACGAGGTTCTGACGCTGGCAACCTGGCCGCTGGTCGTGCACAACGGCGACGAAAAATCGCTGCGCGCCGGGCGCATCTACCTGACCTATACGTTGGCCGGAAGCGCCGCCTTCCTGGCCGGCATCCTGTGGCTGAAGACGCTGGTCGGCCCGGTCGAATTCGCCGCCCCCCCCGACCTGAGCGCGATCCCGCCCCTGACGGCGGGTTGGGGGTGAAGGCGGCGATCATCCCGCTTCATGGATGGCTGCCAGAGGCGATGGCGGCACCGGCCCCCGTCAGCGCACTGCTGCATGCAGTTGCGGTGGTGAAGGCCGGCGCCTTCGGCATCGTGCGGATGATCTATGACGTTTACGGCATCGCGACGGTGGCCGAACTTGGCCTCGGCATCCCGCTTGCGGCGCTGGCCTCGGCCACCATCATCTACGGTTCGGTCCGCGCGTTGATGCAGTCTGACATCAAGACGCGGCTGGCCTATTCGACGGTCAGCCAAGTTAGCTATATCATATTGGGCGCCAGCTTGATCGGCCCTTACGCGGTGATCGGCGGGTTGGTGCATCTGGTGCATCAGGGCATCATGAAGATCACGCTCTTCATGTGTGCCGGCGCTTTGGCAAACCGGATGGGAATCAAAACGGTCGCCGATCTGAACGGCGCGGGCCGGGCTATGCCGGTGACCATGGCGGCTTTCACCGTTGGCGCACTTGGTATGATTGGTGTGCCACCAGTCGCTGGCTTCATCTCGAAATGGTATCTGGGGATCGGCGGGTTGCAATCCGGGGAGGACTGGGTGGTCGCCGTGCTGGCGGGATCGTCGCTGCTGAACGCGGCCTATTTCTTGCCGCTGCTCTATCGTGCGTGGCTTTTGCCTGCCTCCGCTGTTGCGACAGGACGTCGCGAGCTTGATTCCGCTGCCGACCGAATGTTGGTACTGCCAGCTGCCGTGACGGCGGCGGTGACCATTGCCGCGGGCGTATTCGCCTCCTTTGCCTTCAGCCCTCTCGGCTGGGTACGGCTGATCGCCGAGAGGGGATATCTAGAGTGATCGGTGACCCTCAGATTCTACTGCCGCTGGCGGTGCTCTGGCCATTGCTGCTGTCCATCTTGAGCATCGTGCCGGGGCTTGGACAGCGGATGACGCTCGCGCTTCCACTCAGTCCACTGCCGGCGCTGGCGGCGGCCTTCCTTGCCCCGCGCGAGGTCACGGTCGCGGTGCCGGGCGTGCTTCTGGACGGCGGATTGGAGTTGACGGCTAGCGGCGCGCTTTTTCTTGGCGGCGCGGCCACGGTCTGGTTTTGGGCCGGGGTCTATGCCGCGGCCTACATGCGCCGGGACGAGCGTCGCGTCGCGTTCTGCCTGTTCTGGAACCTGGTGTTGACCGGCAATCTGGGGGTGTTCTTGGCCGCTGACGTCGTCAGCTTCTACGTGTTTTTTGCACTGGTCTCACTGATGGCCTATCCCCTGGTGATCCATGACCGGCAGGCGGCCTCACTTAGAGCGGGGTCAGTCTATATCGTGCTGGCAATTCTGGGCGAGGCGGCGATTCTGGTCGCCTTCATGCTGGCGGCGCATGGCGCGGGCGGCGCGATCTGGATCGTAGAGGTCCGCGCCAGCCTGGCGCTGCCGGGGGCGCATCCTGCGATCCTGTGGCTGTTGATCGCCGGTTTCGGGATCAAGGCCGGGCTGGTGCCCCTGCATGTCTGGCTGCCCCTGGCGCATCCGGCGGCGCCAACCCCGGCTTCGGCGGTGCTGTCGGGAGCGATCGTCAAGGCGGGGATCTTCGGGTTGGTGGTCTTTTTGCCGTTCGGCACCGCCCTTGCGGCGCCGGGGCTGACGCTGGCGGTGCTGAGTTTCGCCGGGCTGTTCGCGGCGGCGCTGGTGGGCGTGGCCCAGACCAATGCCAAGGCGGTGCTGGCCTATTCCACCGTCAGCCAGATGGGGCTGGTCATGGGGGTTCTGGGCTTGGCTCTGGCTGCCGGCATGCCGGCAACTTCAATACTGCCGGTCGCGGCGCTTTATGCGCTGCACCACGGGTTGGCCAAGGGGGCGCTATTTCTGGGTGCCGGGCTTGCAGCTTCCGCGGGCGGGGTCTGGCGCGTTGTGCTGATGGTGGCCTTGGCGCTGCTGGCCCTGTCGGTGGCCGGGCTGCCGCTGACAGCCGGGGCGCTGGCGAAATCGGCGATGAAAGGGGTTGCGGGTGGCTGGGGCGGCTGGCTGATTGGGCTTTCGGCGCTGACCTCGGGGCTGGTGCTGGCGCGGTTCCTCATCGTGCTGGCCTGGGCCGAGCCGCACCGGCGTCCGGGCCTGTGGCTGATGCTGTCCTTTCTGGCGCTGGGCGGCACCGGCCTCTGGCTGCCCTGGGTGCTGGTGTTCGAGGCGACGGGCCAACAGCCCGACCCGCTGGCTAACCTGCAAAAGCAGCTAATCGAGGCCTGGCCCCTAGTATTGGCCGGACTGATGGTCGCGGTCGCCGCAACGCTGCAATTGCGGCCGCCGCAAATACCCGAGGGCGACCTGCTGGCGCCGGTGATGCGCGCGCAATCCGCCGCGCGGGCCGCCTTCCGGGCCGCCTTCCGCGCCGGAACGCAGTCGCTGAAAGAGACGCCGACTTCCCCGACCTCGCCGCTGAACGACGATCTGAAAGCGGTCGAAGCGGTGATTATGGACCGCGCCGCCACAGCCATCTTTCTGATGTTCGTGGTCGGCGCGATTCTGGCTGCGGCCTTTGCCTGACGGTAGCCTCTACCGGCCGGTCAGGATTAGCGAGACCTTCGGGGCCTGAGGTAGATCGCAAGCGCAGTGATGAGCGTCAACGGGATCACAAAGTAGATCATCGCGAAGGTGTAGGTCGCGAGCCCGTCATGCTGTTCGGCCGCAAGGATCAGGTAGGCCACGTAGAACACGTAAAAAGCCAGAAAAACTCCGCCCTCCCAGCGCGCGATCTCGCGGCCAGTCAGAAAGATCGGCAGGCAGGCAAGGGCGGCGACCAGCATGACCCAGGCGTCGAAGGCGATGATCGATGGCGCGACGGTGACCCCCGCGGTCCCGGCGACCATTCCCGATATGCCCAATACGGCAAGGATGTTGAAGACGTTGCTGCCGACGACATTGCCTACCGCGATGTCGCGTTCGCCCTTGATCGCCGCAGTGATCGAGGTCGCGACTTCGGGCAGCGAAGTGCCTGCCGCCACGATGGTCAGCCCCACGACCAGATCGCTGACACCCAGCGCCTTGGCAAAGGCGACTGAGGCGTTGACCAGCAGTCGCGATCCGATCACCAGCAGCACCAGCCCGCCGACGATCAGCACCACCTGCATCAGCCGCGAATCGGCCCACTTGGCCTCGCCCGCGCCCGGCGCCGCCTGCTCCGCGCCGTCGCCGGCGGCCTGGTTGGCACGGCGCGACTGCACCACCAGAAAGACCGTGTAGACGATCATCAGCAGGAACAACACGCCGCCCTCGACCATGCTGATCGATAGGTCGCGAAGCATCACCAGCAACAGAACCGAGACGCCCATCATGATCGGCACCTCCTGGCGGATGATCTGGCGGTTCACGACCAAGGGGATGATTAGCGCCGAGGCGCCAAGGATAAGCAGCACGTTGAAAATGTTGCTGCCGACCACATTGCCGACGGCGATGTCATTTTGCCCGCCCCAGACCGCGCCGACCGACACTGCCATTTCCGGGGCCGAGGTGCCGAAGGCCACCACCGTCAGGCCGATCACCAGCGGCGACACGCCGACTGCCAACGCCAACCGCGACGCCCCCTGCACCAGGAACCGGGCGCCCAGAACCAGAAGCATCAGGCCGGTCACAAAGTATAGAAGGTTCATCTCGATCCTATCCCTTGCCGCGATGGCGACAGTCAGTATTCCTTTAGATGGTGCGTCGCGACGCAATCACGACGATCAGCACCACGATGGGATCGAGACGGGCCGAAGACAATGCCATAGTCTCGGCCCTCAGTGAACACCGGATCAATTCAGCCATTGCGCTGAGCGAACGGCGAGGTCGCATCACCCGCCGCCGTGATTGACCGCCCCTGCCCAAGGGGCGAGGAATCCCAAGCTGCCTCGACTATGCGAATCTCGCGCCAGCACAGGCGATCGAGCCTGATTGGTGAGCAGGCGGAAGCCGCATCCGCACCGGCAGTCACGGAAGCTCGGGCGGCAAAGGTCGTGATTTGTAGGTCCGTTCCGTGATTTGTAGGTCCGTTCAATGTGACAGCAATATCGGGAGTGGCGGTTGAGCAATTAGGCTCTTGGTTGCTCCTCCCAGAATGAAATCTCGGAGGCGGGAGTGCCCATAGGCTCCCATAACGAGAAGATCCGCATTGCGTGACTCAATGCAAGTTTTAAGCACGTCGCCAATGTCACGATCCGCAGCATCGATAGTGTCCAGCACGACCTCCACGCCATGGCGTGATAGATGCTTCGCCAACTCCGGGCCGGAGCGCTTAGGGTCGATGACCTTCTCATTGGTGACCGTCACGACGCATACCCGCTTCGCCTTTTGCAAGATCGGGAGCGCATCTGCCACGGCCCTTGACGCAGGACGGCTGAAATCCCAAGCTACCACGACCGTATCGAGCGCGAACGCGCCAGCCTGCTTTCGGGTCTGCGGTACAACCAGTGTGGGGCGGCCAGAGCCAAAAATTATCGATTCGGCGTACCACTGATCGAAGAACTCGCCCACAGGTACCGGCACGATCGTAAGGTCCCTGAGACGAGCATATTCTATGAGTACGCCCGGAGCTTCGGAGACCAGACAATGCTCCAGTATCCGCTCTTGGAACACGCCCCGTTTCTCTGCGGCGTCCTGGAATGCTGCCAGAAGTGCTTCCGCATTGTCCGAACTCTTCTTGGTTTCGGCAGCTGCCATTGCCGGAATGTCGAGCAGCACATCGGCCAAAAGACTGCCTGGAGCGCGAATCTTGATCGCGCAGGCGATCGCTGAAATCTTGGCTCCAACGGCCGTCGCAAAATCGATAGCTTCGTCAATTGCTGCGACCGGAGTCGGTTGGGGATAGGTTGTCAGCACTAGAAAAATGTCCTTGAAGGCCATGTGTCTTCCCTATGTCACTTTGAAACGGATGCTCGGCATGCTCGAAATGTATGCACGGTCGCCGTGCGAATTAATTGATCTTAAACAAGCAAAGCGACGTGCCGTTGTTGAAGTTTAAAGATGCAATGCTCCAAAGGCGATTATTGGTACGCCCCCGCGATAAATCCGCGACTCCGACGGTGGACGTCTCTAACTTCCGGTCTGATGTCATCAAGGCCAACTCCGATGAGTGATCTTTTGCACCGTGTACCGATTCGGCGACGGCAGAAAAAGCAGATAATATGATGCACTTTGTTCGAAAAAATCTGATAGACGTTCCTGACGTCAGAAGGCCGACAGATTTCGCGGTTCCGGACGCCGAGGTGCCAGTCGCTGAACACTGGCGAAGCAATTCTTCAGAATCAAAAATGCTCGTTACGAATGACTGAGACGTCGGAGACCACTACGATACCAGCGTAGTTTTCGAGCAGCGGTTGCGATTGCTCGACAATCCGGTCAACGATCGCATCGGCGGCAATTACGATGATGAGAATGTTGCGGAACACATCCGAGAGATGTGCTTCGCCTCGAACGCCCCGGTTACCGTGGCCGGAAACGTTGGGAACGATAGTATAACCCTTGGCGCCGACTGCCTCGATCATCTCCACGATCGCAGGAGCACGAGTTGCCTCCACGACAATGTCCACCCTCTTCTTCCGATAGAGTTGCACCATAACTTGTCCCTCCTCCGTCATTTTCCTACGATCCATTGTGCTGCCGCATGATAGAGTGGAATACCGACAATCAGGTTGAAGGGAAAAGTTATGGCCAGCGAAAGCGGCACATAGATCCCCGGATTCGCCTCCGGTAGTGCTACGCGCATGGCTGCCGGGACCACGATATATGAGGCGCTTGCGGCGAGCACGGCCACGAGCGTCGTGCCGCCGAGCGATAGGCCGATGATATTTGCTGACAGCAATCCCACAGCAGCGCCGATGAGGGGCATGTAAAGGCCGAATGCCACCACGGGCCACCCGACCGCCCTAAAGTCTTGCAGCCGGCGGCCAACCAGCAAGCCCATGTCGAGAAGAAAGACCGCAAGTACGGCCTTGAACGGACCAACAATTCCGGGCTCCATCATCGTCATACCCTTTTCGCCGGTGGTCCAGCCGATCACAAAGCTTCCGACGAGCAACACGACGCTGCCGCTGAGGAATACCTCGCGTGCAAGGTCTTTCGAAAACGGAGAGGTTAGCGATTTGGCCGGCCGAATTGTCTTCGCGCGACGGGCAAGCAGAAGTCCTGTCACGATGGCAGGGGTCTCCATAAGGGCGAGCATCGCCACCACGTAGCCTTCGTAAGTTACGGCCCGGTATCCCAAAAAGCCGGTCGCAGCCACGAACGTCACGACGCTGACGGAACCATAATGCGCCGCGACAGCCGCTGCGTTGGGAACATCGAGCGGTGTAGCGGCACGGAGCACTACATAAGCAATCAGGGGCAGACAAAAGCTCAACGCGAGCGCCAAGAAAAAGGCCAGTACGACGGCGCCGGAAACACCGTTGGAGGCGAGCTCGACGCCGCCCTTGAAGCCGATTGCCAGCATCAGATAGAGCGACAAGCCCTTACTGATCGGCTCGGGAATCGCGAGATCGGATTTGAGCCAGCCGGCGGCCACACCCAAAGCGAAGAACAGCACCATCGGTGACACGAGGTTGCCGATGGCAAGCTGGAGCAGTGTATCCACTAGAAGCTTCCCTGGTTCACGGGAGTTTACGAGTGAGCGAAGGGTTAAGAGTAATCAGTTGCGCTCGCCAACTTCTGTAGCGGTTGCGACGATAAGACACTGGTCAAGAAGAGGCTGAGACACTGTCCTCCACGAACAGTTCTGACTTTGCCGACTTGCTGATCGCCAGGACAGCCGGGTGGATCAGTTTGCGCTCAATCGAGATTGCATAATATCTTACAACCACGCTGTCGGCCCGACCGATGATCTCAGCATCGTATTGGCTGAGAATCTCGTCGGCTAAGATGACTGGCGCCGGGAAAATGCCCGTCCCCGCCTTGCCAAAGGCCTTCATGAGCGCGGAGTCGTCGAACTCCCCCACAATCTGCGGCTCAATCTGATTTTCCCTGAACCACCGGGTGAGCGCCCCACGCATCGTTGCGCCAGCACTTGGGACCAGCATAGGCGCGCCGTTGAGAGATTGCGGGAAGCCCTTCCGGTAGCGCACGGCCAGCTTGCGCACGGCGTAAAGCGCGATCTGAGCGCGTCCAAGCGTGTGACTGTAGCCTTTCACGCCTAATTGGGAAGGGAGCGGCCGATCGGCGATCACGAGATCGATCTTATGGATGGCGAGTTCTGCGAACAGTTGTTCCAGCTTATCCTCACGGCAGATCAGACGCACGCGGTTGGAGCTACGCAAAGCTGGAGCTAGCAGGTGATAGGCCATCGACTTTGGAACAACGTCTGCCACCCCAACACGAAACAGAATGTCGCCCGGACCGGGGCGGTTGCGCACGGTTTCCTCCAGCTCTCTGCCGATCTGGAATATCTCCTCCGCGTAAGAAACGGCCAACTGCCCTGCTGCGCTCAGTTCCAGGCGTCGCCCGACGCGACGAAAAAGCTCCGTTCCCAGCGATTCCTCTAGCGTGCGGATCTGGCTGCTGATGGTTTGCGGCGCAAGGCGCAACTGTTCAGCGGCGCGCGCGATGCTGCCTGCTTTGGCGACCCGCCAGAAATAGTGCAGTTGCTTATAGTTCAACATCGCCGCGCTTCTCTATCGCAGTTTTTTTCGATCATAATGGTTCTAATTATCTGCTTTTTATGATGATCGCGCAAGTTCAAAGTGCACTCATGTCCGGCCTCCTCGGAGAACCAAAATGAGAATCACAATGACGGCACGCGATTTCCAGCTAACCGATAGCCTGCGGGAGTACGTGGAGTACCGGGTGGCATTCACGCTGTCCCGTTTTCAGGATCGCATCCGCGGCGTAACCGTCATCCTATCCGACATTAACGGACCGAAAGGCGGTATCGACAAGCGCTGTCTCCTTAAAGTCCGCCTCCGGGGGCCGTCCGAACTTCTCATCGAGGAGACCGAGGCGGACTTTCAGATCGCGATAAATCGGGCGGCAGAGCGGGCTAAGCGGACACTAGTGCGCCGCCTGCGGCAGTTTAGCGAGCAGGCTCCATGAGGTGGAAAGGTGTGTGTCGGCACCGTGAGCGGCGCCTATGTCAGTGAACTGTGACGCCAGCACGTGAAGTGGCAGATCGATCTAGGAGATAAGAAGAATGGCTTCAAAGACGTCTTTCTCCAGTTGAGTAGATATCCCGAGCCACCTAACGGCTCCACTTCCCACTTCCATCGCTAGAGCAACCGTTCCAACTTCTGGAGACAACTGATGCCCATTGATGTTGTGTCTGCTGCTAGGGCGCAGGTAATTGATTGCGGTAGCGCCACTGCGTGGTGCATCGATGCCGACACCCGTGACAACGTCCTCGCCCGCCGTAATGTGCTGGCGGGCCTGTGGGCCGGTCGACTGATGCAAATCCCGAACCATTTGGTCCAAAGCTACGCGACAGCGGTTCACCACGCCGACTTTTGCGAGCTTGGAGACGAAGATATCATCGACAAACTCTTTGGCGACTTTAATCGTTGCGGAATAGCCATCACGCGCGAGGAAGTACGCCGCAAGCTCTACGAATTCTATCGTCAGGCGATCATGCAAACCCGCGAGACCGACTGAATGTTTCGACAGAGACAATTGGCGAAGGCATCGCTCGCTACAAATTGCGGGAGGGCCATCATGTGCGCGTGCCGAACCACTGAATCGTCGATGCGGTGATTCGGCGGGGCAGCATTGAGAATGCATGTCTGCACAGGCACGAACCGACCAGTCCATTACAGGAGACCAAATGATCGACGTCAACAACCTGCTGAACACTGTACTGGCGGGCGATACGGCACGGCAAAGCGACACGGAAGTCGCGCGATCTATCGACCGAGGTAGGCGCTCGGGTCTTGGTAAGTTCCTCTTTCACAATGTGGGCGCGCTCGGTGCCGGCGCACTTGCGGGAGGGTTGGCAGGTACTCTCTTGACCTCAAAGCATGCGCGGAAACTCGCCGGCAGCGTTTTGCAGATCGGGGCCGTCGCCCTGCTCGGAGGACTCGCCTTCAAAGCCTACAGCAACTATCGGGCCGGCAAGCCGCTGATTCCGCAAAACGTCCGCGATGCGATTGGCGGCCCCCCCCCGCAGCCGACCGGTGCGGCACAAGCGGCGTCGGGCGGTCTCCTGTCGCCGCCGAGCGCTTTCCAAGCGGGGAGCAACGCTACCCTCCTGTTGCGCGCGATGATCGCCTCGGCCATGGCCGATGGCCGCCTCGACGAGATCGAGCGTTCCCGTCTGATCGAGCGGGTCAAAGCCAGCGGTCTGCCGGGCGAGGAGCGGCACTTTCTCGAGTCTCTGATCGTTCATCCGGATACGCCGGAACAACTCGCGGTCGCTGCGAATTCTCCTGAGGAGGCTGCGCAGGTATACTTGGCAGCCTTCATCGCAATTGATGCCGATACTCCCCCCGAAGCGGCTTGGCTCGACGAATTGGCCAACAAGCTCCACCTTGATCCGCTATTGCGTAGAAGCATCGAGGCCGTCGGCACGGAAACCCTTGATCAGGCAGCATGAACAAAGCGACTACACAACTCATGACGAAAAATGCGACTCGGACTTCAAAACGCGGTGCTGTGAACCGCTGCAATGATGTTGATCAGCAGACGCTTGCAAAACGTCTTCTGTCTCAACTAACCGAAATTCGTTCTGCCATCATTAAAGAGAGTCAAACCATCGTTGATGACTGGGTTCCGAGGCAGGGGCCGCAAACGCTTCAGTCGGGCACGATCAATCTTGCGCAGTATCTGGCGCTGCGGCGTCACGACTTGAGCGATCTGCAGCACGGGTTGTCGGCACTTGGGCTGAGCTCGCTCGCGGGGCACGAGAGCCGCGTCAGGGCGGCTCTTGACGCAGTCTGTACTCGGTTGAGCGAAATCGCCGGCGAGCCGGCGCTGCGGCCGCCCGACGGCCCATCAGCGCCCCGGAATCGAAAACGCGTTATCGGACGACGATACGCTGAGATCTTCGGGGTGAAGCCCCACGGCGGCTCTGGCACGCGGATCATGGTGACGTTGCCTACCAGAGCCAGCGAAGACCGTGCTTTGGTCGCCGACATCATTCGTGCCGGGGCGAATTGCCTGCGCATCAATTGCGCGCACGGTGGACCGGAGACCTGGTCGGCCATGATCGAAAACAGCCGCGCAGTTGATGCTGATCAAGGCGCGGCCACTCCAATTTTCATGGATATAGGTGGTCCGAAATGCCGGATCGCCGAAATCTTTGCCCCGAAGAAAACAAGGGTCCTTCGCGGCGACCGCATCACGCTGGTTGGTGGAAATCCGTCTCAGCTGGCGGCAAGCGAGATTGTCATCCGGGTCACACTCCCAGCCATTCTTAAGCAACTCAAAGTCGGAGCGCAGATATTCTTCGACGACGGATGCATCGCGGCGCGCGTCGAAGCCCTAGAATCGGAAGGCGTAATCCTTCGCGTGGAGCAGGCGCGCGGCAAGGGCGAGAAGCTTAGACTTAACAAGGGATTGAACTTTCCAGATACGGACCTCGATCTTCCACCCTTGACCGACAAAGATCTGTGCGATCTCAACTTCGTGGCTGAGTACGCCGATCTGGTTGGCTTTTCCTTCGTACAGCGCCCGTCCGACGTCAGGCTTATCCAGCAAGAGTTGGCGGTACGACGTAACCGACGCCCTGTACAGCCTTTGGTGTTAAAGATAGAAACCGCGCTCGCGGTGAGGAACCTTCCAGAACTGATCGCTCAGAGTGCCAGCCAGCAGCCGCTGGCAATCATGATTGCCCGTGGAGATCTTGCGGTCGAGGTCGGGTACCAGCGCCTCGGCGAAGTCCAGGAGAGCATTCTTCGGCTTTGCGGAGCGGCTCATGTGCCAGTCATCTGGGCGACAGAAGTTCTAGACACGCTGCTGCAAGAGGGAATACCAACGAGGGCGGAGGTGACCGATGCGGCGATGGGACAGCGCGCACAATGCGTCATGCTCAACAAAGGGCCGTTTATCGTCGAGGCTGTGCGGTTCCTCGATACTGTGCTTCGCCGCATGAATTACTGCGAGGCGACGGTTTTGACTCCGCACGATCCATTGGTGCTTTGGCTGCGACCGCTCGGAGTCCGCGGCGCTGCCGAGCGGGAGCGGGCGTGAATCGAGTTGGTGAAATATCAATCTGTCGCCCCATGACTCGAACGTGCACCTTCGGATGGAAGCATGCTGTGAATGTCACTGCCGTGGACGGCGAGCGCTTTTATTCGCGCAGTCGTCATGCCCAATCCCGATCCGCCGAGCACGAAGGCCCACCAAGCGCTAACGGATCGCTATTGTGGGGCGAAGCCCCCCGTGGGTGGATCTTCGGGCCCTGACGTGCTTCCCAGCGATGAGACCAATCCGGCGAATGTCTGCAAATATCGCCGGTGAACGGAGCTCGACGATCATATCCCCGATGCCGACCAATTTGTTTGAGAGTCTGCAGGCCCTTGCTGCTTTTCCATCATAAACGGCGAAAGTCCTACAGGTTGTTGGATCCCAACCTAGGCGCCATCGTTCCGCTCGAAAGCCAAGCGTGGCTGCTCCTCAGCCTGCGCCCGAGAATCTTTGCGCGCACAAATTCGAGACTGTCTGATGGCTTTGCTGGAGTCACGCTGACAAGGCGGCCGGCGGGCTCACCAAACCGTCGGAAGGCCGGATCGGCAATGCCGAGCTCGTCCGCTCCGACTAGGGTGGTGTCTTTGGTAATGAGCAACGTCGCGAGAAGCGACTTCGAATCGCGGCGTAACTCCACGCGACTGAACCCGAGGAACACCTCCGGACGCAATGCACGCGAATGTCGTGATATGATCGCGACGTTTTCTCGGCCGGTATCAATATTGATACGCCGAATCTTTAATTCTGGGCGAGCATTATCACCTGCCTTCATCCAAAGCTCCCCTCTAGTCGAATGCTGCAGCACCAGCGATAACGTCAGCTTACGCGACCGTTCTGCCGCCCCTTTGCGATGGGTCAAGGCCGGCCCGCCTCAAACAGGCCATCATTTAACATCAGCACGTCATTGTGGCCGAGCCATGTGGCCCCCATCACCTCCCAAAGAGAGCGCGGGCGCGCGCGAGGCCGTCTTGCAGGACCAACCCATGATGGGGTGCATCAGCCTCGGCCTGCCCTCAGCTTCATGCATCCGATTCGGATGCACGTCCTCATCAATTTCAAGGTCAGGCGCTGGTGATCGAAGCGAACGTTCCTACCTCTGGATCACGAACCGACAAAAGCCCAGTCGCAACATCGAAGTAGGCGGCATGGATCTGCAGACATTGACTCTGTACGAGAGCGCTAATCCACGGAAAGGTCATCAGATTTTCAATCGTCTTGATGATTGAAGCCTGTTCAAGATGAGTGAGATAGTCAACGAGCGAGCGAGCGTCGCGCGATCCCACCGCTTCCGCGGCTGGTTTGATCAAAGACATCCATTTACCAATGAAGTCGCCGGGAGATAGCGGCTTTTCCTGCTCCGCAAAGGCACGGATGCCGCCGCAACGGGCATGCCCCAATACGACGATGTGCTTTACCTTCAGCGCCTGAACGGCAAATTCGAGTGCCGCCGATACGCCGTGCACCAGCCCTGTTGGAGAATAGGGCGGAACGAGGTTTGCGACATTGCGCACGACGAATAGTTCGCCGGGACGAGCATCGAAGACCACCTCCGGCGAAACCCGCGAGTCGCAGCAACCGATAACCATGATTTCGGGCTGCTGCCCTGTCTCCGCCAGTTCTCGGTAACGATTCTGCTCAATCGGGAGGCGAGATTGGCGGAAGGTGCGATAGCCATCGACGAGCCGCTGTGGAAAGCCCATGTTTCACCTTCGTACCACAAGCAATATCTATTGTAATTCCGACATCTGAGACGGCAATCAGTCCGACATCACTCGGGTTTTGAGGGTTCCCGTTTCGTCGTGCGAAAAGCTTCCAATAGATCGATGGGAAGGGGGAAGATGATCGTCGAGCTTCTCTCTCCCGCGATATTCTGCAGTGCTCCCAGGTAGCGAAGCTGACGCGCTTCCGGCCTGCTGGACAATATCGCGCGTGGAGGAGACAAGTCCGCCCGGCGTGTCAAGTTGGAGCACCAAATACCGTGCGTTCTCTTGGCGAGATTTAGCGATCACATCGGCGATCAGACGCGTCGCTGCGACACCGATTGCGTTTCTGATTTCGGTAGTGACGATTGCGCCACTTCGTTCGGCAGCGCGAGTGACCGGCGGAGCCGCCGCGGATGCGATAAACAAAGCGAAAAGAACAAAACTACGACCTCCAGCGGATCGAAGATTTTCGCTCATTCTCCTCGTAAAATGCCTAATCATTATTCTTCAAATTGCACTCTTTCAGCCGCCTTCTATTGATACACGTCAATCGGCCGCCCAGAAATCGTTCGTACATACTATCCAAAAAAAGATCGCGGTTTGTTGAACATAAATGACATCTGCGCGCTTGCTGTCGCGCTGCTATTCGCCATACATTATGATCAGCATAGTCAGTGCGTTCGGGGGTCTATTATAAATGATTAGCGGCAAAGCGTCTTGTAGTTACTACGCTAAACTATTTGAGATTTGGGGCGCCTCCAGACCATGAGCGAGCCAATCGCGACGCGGGCGCAGTGGCGAACCCAAACCGGATTTCTGCTTGCTGCGCTTGGTGCGGCGATCGGTCTCGGCAACATCTGGCGTTTTTCGTATGTCGTCGGTAACAACGGCGGAGGCGCATTCCTCCTCATCTATCTTGCTACCATTATACTCGTTGGCTTGCCGATGCTGATCGCTGAACTCGCCGTCGGACGCGCAACGCAGCGTGAGGCCGTTTCGGCATTTTATCACCTTGGCAGAAATGCTGCGTGGCGCCGGGTCGGTCTTCTTGGCGTCATCGTCTCGTTTGCAATTCTCACTTATTATGCGGTGATTGCCGGATGGGCGGTGAAATATTTTGTGGCTTTCGTAACCAGTCTATATCCAGCAAATGAGGGAGCGGCTGCCGAATATTTCCATGCATTCACAACCGCACCGATTGAGCCCGTGCTTTGGCAGGCGCTTGTCATGATTGCGACAATGGGCATTGTCCTTGGCGGGATTGAGCGCGGGATCGAACGAGCCAATAAGATTCTTATGCCTATGCTTGGATTCATCATCGTTGCATTGGCGATCCATAGCCTTACGCTTCCGGGCGCTGGCCGCGGACTGTCATTCCTGTTTGCACCGGATTGGGATGCGCTCTTCCAACCGCGCGTCTATCTTGCCGCCCTCGGTCAGGCCTTCTTTTCTCTTGGTCTTGCGATGGGTGTTCTGGTGACCTATGGAAGCTACCTTCCGGATCACTATCGTCTTCCCGCAGCGGGAGCAGTCATTGCCTTCGGCGACACGTTGATTGCTATCGTGGCGGCAACAATCATCTTCCCGGCCGTGTTCAGCTTTGGAATGAATCCCGATCAAGGGCCGGGTCTCGCATTCGTCACTCTCCCTGAGATTTTCGTCCGAATGACTGCCGGCCATGCCGTCGGGATCGCCTTCTTCGGCTTGTTGGTAATTGCCGCAATAACGTCCTCAGTTGCTCTGCTCGAAATTCCGGTCGCCTATGCGATCGAGCGATGGGAACTGACTCGGACACGCGCCACGTTTGTGATCGGCAGCTCTGCCTTCATCCTCGGCGTTCCAAGCGCTCTCGGTTTTGGCATATTTTCCGGCATACGGTTAGCGGGCATGCCAATTCTCGATGCAGTCGATTTCGCCGCTTCCAACGTCATCTTGCCCTTAAGCGGGCTGGGGATTGCCATTTTTGTCGGTTGGCATTGGCCAAATGCCAGCGCTGTCGAAGCTATTGGATTTCGACACAAATGGGTATCGATATTGTGGCATCTGTCTATTCGCTATGTGGCGCCAGCCATGATCACAATCATCTTTTTGCGATCACTTTCGATCTTGTGACCGGGCGCCATGAGGCATTAGATCAAAGCTTAGGTGTTCCTAGATTGCCGCTCGTCCAATGCACACCAAATTGTGTGTCATGAAGAAACTGGCGGGAGTCCAGTTGTGGCAGCTATTGTTGCTTGTGGAGGCGATTCACCAATAATGTGCTGCTTCATCAACTCTATCTCAGGCTGATTGAGCGTCTCGCTCTTGAGTAACTGCTCCGCTGTGCGGTCGAGCAAGGTGCGGTTGCGCTCCAGAATGTTGACCGCACGGGCGAAGCCAGCATCGACCAACTTGCGAACTGCGCCGTCCACCGCGCGGGCGGTGTCCTCGCCGTAGGCGCGAGCCTCTGGCGTCTGCGGAATGCCCTGCAGAAAGGGCGACCGGTCGCGACCATAGGCGACGTTACCGAGCGCTTCGCTCATTCCGTAACGCAGCACCATCGCGCTGGCAATGTCGGTAACGCGAGCGAGATCGTCTGCCGCACCGGTCGATATCTCGCCGAGCACTACATGCTCCGCCGCGCGGCCGCCCAGCAGCACTGCCATCTTGTTCTCCAGCTCTGCGCAATTCATTAGGTAACGGTCCTCAGTCGGCCGCTGGATCGTGTAGCCGAGCGCGCCGACGCCACGAGGGATAATCGACACTTTATGCACGGCATCGGTACCGGGTAACGCTAGCGCCACCAGGGCGTGGCCGAGCTCATGGATCGCCACCACTTTGCGTTCGTGCGGATTGATCAAGCGGTTGCGTTTCTCCAACCCCGCGACAATGCGCTCTACGGCATTGGTAAAGTCATCCATGGTCACTGACTCACCATTGCGCCGCGTGGCAAGTAATGTCGCCTCGTTGACCAGATTGGCGAGATCGGCGCCGGTAAAGCCCGGCGTCAGTGCCGCGATCTCTTCCGGCTTCACGTCGATGCCGAGCATCGCTTTCTTCAAGTGGACGGTAAGGATATCCTTGCGGCCCTTCTTATCCGGCCTGTCAACGAGAACCTGACGGTCGAACCGCCCGGCTCGCAGCAATGCGGGATCGAGAATCTCCGGACGGTTGGTGGCGGCCAGCAATACCACGCCGCCCTTCGGGTCAAAACCGTCGAGCTCGGCCAGCAGTTGGTTAAGCGTTTGCTCTTTCTCGTCATGCCCGCCCAGGCTATAGGCGCCACGGGCGCGTCCGAGAGAATCGAGTTCGTCGATGAAGACGATAGCCGGCGCAAGCTTGCGCGCCTGCTCGAACAGATCACGCACCCGGGCAGCGCCGACGCCAACAAACATCTCCACAAACTCCGAGCCTGAGATCGAGAAGAAAGGCACGCCGGCCTCGCCGGCCACTGCGCGCGCCAGCAGAGTCTTGCCGGTACCTGGCGGGCCGACCAGCAGGATCCCTTTCGGGGCACGGCCACCGAGGCGGCCATAGCCCTCCGGGTCCTTCAGGAAGTTGACGATCTCTATAAGCTCTTCCTTCGCCTCGTCGACGCCAGCCACGTCGGCAAAAGTAACCTTGGTTTCCTTCTCGACGAATACTTTGGCGCGACTCTTGCCGATTGACATCAGCTCACCGCCAAGGCCGCCCGCGCCCATGCGGCGAATAACGAACATCCAAATTGCGACGAATATGACCATTGGCACGATCCAAGAGAGGAGATCGCGGATCCAGGTACTCTCGATAACCCCCGTGTAGACAACATTGTGCTTATCCAGCTTCTCGGCCAGATCAGACTCAACCCGTGTGGTAACAAAATCTTTCAAGCCATCGGCGCCCGCCTCTTTCAGAGTGCCACGGATCCGATTCTGGGTAATCGCGATTTCATCCACCTTGCCCTGGTCCAGCAAAGTCTGAAACCGGCTGTAGGGGATCGGTGTAATTTTGGTACTCTGGATGTACAGGCTTTGCACAACAAAAATCCCGAACATTGCAGCAATTATGTACCAGAAATTAATCTGGGTCTTCTTGTCCATCGGGAACTCCCTATCGCCATCATGTCAATGAGTGCGTTTACTATGGTCTTTTTCATATCCAATTTATTATATCACACGATCAAGCCAGGCTGGAACGTCACCGTTCGGATTGGTCACCTTTGATCGCCTTAAAGTGGCCCCGAATGAAAACATCCTCGATTCCCGCATCACGACTAATAGTATGGTGCCAAAGGGCGAAGGTCGTCACATGGGCGTATTGGTACTATGAAGCTTCGGTCGCAGTGCGCAGTATGGCATGATGCTATTGTGAACGCAGTTTTTGATGGCGACGACCTGTTAGGCGCGCTCTACGGATTTAAAAAAATGATTGCCCAATCAAGTCGGGCGTGATGGGCCAGGGCAACATTGATAGACCAGCCCATCTTTTTGTCCAAGACACCACGGATAAATCTAAAGCCGCGCCTCACGCTTAATTGTTTGTTCTTTGTTGATCTAGGTCAAGCATCGCCCTTGGGCGCACATTTAGATATACTATTAACGATCCAGGACTGGAGGCAGATATATTGACCTGCTCCCCAACTTGCCCCCGTTTATAAGTAGACTCTGTTCCAGTTTTGCCCCTCATCGGAGCGTGTTGCGAACTCAGCTGGTGTGAG
>LNFM01011154.1_pt1 | contig 31696 bp, 34 predicted proteins | sample 596031 | NCBI WGS metagenome assembly LNFM01 (sample SAMN04254537, study PRJNA301005) | activated carbon metagenome | isolation source: dual media filters at the Ann Arbor, Michigan drinking water treatment plant | place: USA: Ann Arbor | reverse complement strand
CCGCGAGCAGGGAGGCGAGCCCCTCGGGCAGGCCCGCGCCGAGGAGCGCCCCGCGATAATCGGCCTCGGGCATGTCGACATACGGGACCGTCTTCCCGGCCTGGCGCGACAGCTCGGCGGCAAACTCGGCCAGGGAATAGGACGCGTCGCCGGCCAGCTCATGCACGACGCGAGGCGCCTGATCGCCGATCAGCGCAACCGCCGCGGCCTCGGCATAGTCGGCCCGCGCCGCGCTCGCGATGCGGCCGTCACCGGCGCTGCCGATCAGGGCGCCGTGTGCAAGCGCGGGCGGGATCGAGGCGGCATAGTTCTCCGTGTACCAGCCATTGCGCAGCAGGCTGTGGGGCAGGCCGCTCTCGGCCAGCGCGCTCTCGGTCTGGCGGTGCTCTTCGGCGAGGCCCAGCGGCGAGATGTCGGCGCGCAGCACGCTTGTATAGGCGATGCGCGCGACGCCGGCCTGCCTGGCGGCCGCAATCGCATTGCGGTGCTGGGCCAGGCGCTGGCCGATCGCGTTGGACGAGATCAGCAGCAGCCGCTCGACGCCGGCGAACGCCGCTTCGAGCGAAGCCGGCTGGTCATAGTCGCCCGCGCGGATGACGACGCCCGCGGGAAACAGCCCGGCGGCCCGGGCGGGGTCGCGGACGATGGCCACGACGGCGGCGGCGCCGACGCGCGCCGCGAGGGCGGCGACCGCGAGGCGGCCGAGCTGGCCGCTGGCGCCGGTCACGGCATACAGAGGATGGGACATGGAACTCTCCGGTCTCTTGTGGTAACTCAGTCTCAGATAGAGACTGAATGACGACGCCGGAAGACGGCACTTTTGCGTCACCAGGTTACTATGGAGGAACCCTATGGACGCTTGTGTGGCGCTGGGCGCCAAGTTCGAACGCTGGCAGACGCTCCGGCTCGATCCGGACGGTTGCCCGGTCCGCGGGTTGCTGGACCAGATCGGCGACCGCTGGTCGACCCTGCTGATCTGCGCGCTCGCCGTCGGCCCTCGGCGGTTCAGCGCGCTGCACCGGCTGATCCCGGACATCTCCAAGCGGATGCTGACGCAGACCCTGCGGACCCTGGAGGCCGATGGCCTCGTCCATCGCGACGTCCAGCCGACCGTCCCGCCCAGCGTCACCTATTCGCTGACGCCGCTCGGGCGCAGCTTCGCCGGCCCGCTGCTCGGCCTGGTCGAATGGGCGGAGACGCATTTCCCGGCGGTGCTGCAGACGCGGGCGGAAACGAAACGGGCCGCCTGAGGGGCGGCCGCTCAGAGGCCGAGCTTCTTCTTGCGCTGGCCGAGCGTGCGCAGGCGCAGCGCGTTCAGCTTGATGAAGCCGGCCGCGTCGCGGTGGTCATAGGCGACGGCGCCTTCCTCGAAGGTCACGAGGTCCTGGTCGTAGAGCGAGTAGGGGCTGGAGCGGCCGATGACGTGGACGCCGCCCTTGTAGAGCTTGAGGCGGACCTGACCGGTGACGAACTCCTGGCTCTTGTCGATCAGCGCCTGCAGCATCTCGCGCTCCGGCGAGAACCAGAAGCCGTTATAGATCAGCTCCGCATATTGCGGCATGATCTGGTCCTTGAGATGAGCCGCGCCGCGGTCGAGCGTGATCGACTCGATCGCGCGGTGCGCGACGGCCAGGATCGTGCCGCCGGGCGTCTCGTACATGCCGCGCGACTTCATGCCGACGAAGCGGTTCTCGACGAGATCGAGCCGGCCGATGCCGTTGTCGCGGCCGAACTCGTTGAGCTTCGCCAGCAGCGTCGCTGGCGACATCTTCACGCCGTCGATCGCGCAGGCGTCGCCGGTTTCGAAGTCGATGCTGATCACGGTCGGCTTGTCGGGCGCGTCCTCGGGCGAGATCGTGCGCGAATAGACGTAGTCGGGAACCTCCTGCGCCGGGTCCTCGAGCACCTTGCCCTCGGAGGAGGCGTGCAGCAGGTTGGCGTCGACGGAGAAGGGCGCCTCACCGCGCTTGTCCTTCGCGATCGGGATCTGGTGCTGCTCGGCGAAGGCGATGAGCTGCTCGCGCGAACGCAGATCCCATTCGCGCCAGGGGGCGATCACCATGACGTCGGGCTTCAGGGCGTAGGCGGTCAGCTCGAAGCGGACCTGGTCGTTGCCCTTGCCGGTTGCGCCATGCGAGACGGCGTCGGCGCCGAGCCTCTCGGCGATCTCGATCAGCTTCTTGGCGATCAGCGGCCGCGCGATCGAGGTGCCGAGCAGGTAAACGCCCTCATAGGCCGCGTTCGCGCGGAACATCGGGAAGACGTAGTCGCGGACGAACTCCTCGCGGAGGTCCTCGATGAAGATGTTCTCGGGCTTGATGCCGAGCAGCAGCGCCTTGTCGCGCGCCGGCCCGAGTTCCTCGCCCTGGCCGAGGTCGGCGGTGAAGGTGATGACCTCGCAGCCATAGGTGGTCTGCAGCCACTTCAGGATGATCGAGGTGTCCAAGCCCCCGGAATAGGCGAGCACGACCTTCTTCACACTTTTCTCGATCATCTGGGCATCATCCTGCTGTTGCGGCATGGCGGTCGCGAAAGGCCGCTTTTCGAACGCAATGGCGCACTATCCCAGCACCGGGGGCGACGCAATCGGAACCTTTTGATCGATCGCGCGTCCCCGCCTGATGGATGGGTGTTGATGACCCCGGCAGATGACGCTTGGACATCGCACCGCGTCTTGCAGTCGCGCGGCGGGAGGCTCACGTTCCTGATGCGCGACGCCACACCGACCCGCCTGCCCCGGAGGCCGAATGCCGAACCGTCCTGTTCTGGACTTCTGGTATGAGTTCGCATCCCCCTATTCCTTTCTGACCGCGCTGAGGATCGAGCCTCTGGCGGAGGCCGCGGGCGTCAGCATCCGCTGGCGGCCCTTTCTGCTCGGCCCGATCTTCGCCGCCCAGGGCTGGTCGACCTCGCCCTTCACGCTCTTTCCCAGCAAGGGGCGCTACATGTGGCGTGACGTCGAGCGCCGCGCCGGGCGCGAGGGCCTTGCGCTGGTCCGGCCCGAAACCTTTCCGCAGAACTCCCTGATCGCCGCAAGGCTGGCGCTGGCGGGGCGCGAGGCGGGCTGGCTGCCGGCCTTCTCGAAGGCGTTGTTCCGCGCCGGCTTCGGCGAAGGCCGCAACATCGCGGAGGAGGCGGTTCTGAACGCCGCCCTCAAGGAGGCCGGGGCCGATCCGGGCGTCGCCTTTCCCGCCTCGCGCGGCGAGGACGTGAAGGGCCGCCTGCGCGCGGAGATCGAATACGCCAAGTCGATCGGCATCTTCGGCGCGCCGACCTTCGTCACCGAGGACGGCGAACTGTTCTGGGGCGACGACCGGCTGGAAGAAGCGCTGGACTGGGCCAGGCACGGCCGCTGAGTTAGGTCAGGGGCTGGCGCTGCCGCCACCCGTCGGCCGCGCCCACGGGCCCCGGGCGGCCGGATCGACGCCCGCTGCCGATTCCGCGACCATCGTCTGCAGGTCCTGCCGCTCGGCGACGCGCGGGGGATGCGGCGGCATCGCCGGCATCCGGCCACCGGCCGTCTGGACCAGCGCCTGCACGCGCTTGGTCACCGAAGGGTGGGTCGAGAACAGGTCGGCGAAATCGTCGGGGTCATTCTCGAAGCACATGTCCATCACGCCCGACGGCACGCCCTCGATGTCGGCGCGCCCGGCGATCTTGAGCAGGGCCGAGATCATCGCATCGGGATTCTTCGTGAGCTCGACCGCCCCTGCATCGGCGAGATACTCCCGCGAGCGCGACAGCGACAGCCGGATCACCACGGCCAGGAACCAGGCCAGCGCGATCACGGCGAAGCCGATCAGGATGGCGACGCCGCTGCCCTTCTTGGAATCGTCGGAGGATATCCGCATGCGGCTGCGTGACAGCCCGCGGAAGACGATCTCGCCGATGAGCGAGATGACGCCGGCGATGACGACGGCGATGATCATCAGCCGGACGTCGCCGTTGCGGATATGGGTCAGCTCATGGGCGAGGACGGCCTCGACCTCGGCATCGTTGAGCTGCGCCAGCAGGCCGCTCGTCACCGTGACCGTGAACTGCTTGTCGTTGACGCCGCTGGCGAAGGCGTTCAGCGCCTCGCTCTCGACGATGGCGAGCTTGGGCACCGTCAACCCGCGCGAGATGCAGAGGTTCTCCAGCATCCGGTAGAGCTTGGGGTTGTCCTCGCGGGTCAGGCCCTTGGCGCCCGAGACGGCGCCGATCAGCCCGACATTGATGCGAAAGCCGATGAACACCCAGGCGCCTGCGGCGAGCGTCGTGAAGGGCAGCCAGTTCCAGAAGGTCCGCCCGGCCTGCGCATAGGCGGTCGTCCCGCGCGGGACGCCGCCATAGCCGTAGCCCACCAGCAGCAGGCCCCAGACCGTGACATAGACGAGCAGGAACAGGCCGGCGATCAGGAAGCCCGACCTGATCCGGTTGTTGCGCATGTGGCTGTAGAGCCCGAAGGCCTGGCCCAGCATCGCAGCCGCCCCGTTCGCCGCCTGCGGCGTCGCCTCAGAACTTCACGCTCGGCGCGACCTCGATCTGGGCGCGCGTGGTTTCGCCGACATCGAAGAACTCGCGCTGGCTGAAGCCCATCTGCGGCGCGAAGAGCACGGCCGGGAAGGCCTGGATCGCGGCGTTGAACTCGCTGACGGCGTTGTTGAAGAAGCGCCGCGCCGCCGCGAGCTTGTCCTCGACATTGCCGAGATCGACCTGGAGCTGCTGGAAATTGGCGCTCGCCTTGAGGTCGGGATAGGCCTCGCCCAGTGCCAGCAGCCGCCCGACCGCACCCGACAATTGCTGCTCGGCCGCCGCCTTGTCATGGATGCTGCCTGCACCCTGGGCGGCGTTGCGCGCCGCGATCACCGCATCCAGCGTCGTCTTCTCATGCGTCGCGTAGCCCTTCACCGTCTCGACGAGATTGGGGATCAGGTCGTGGCGCTGCTTCAGCTGCACGTCGATGTCGGCGAAGGCCTGGTTGACGCGCTGTCGCATCGCCACGAGGCCGTTATAGGTCATGATCAGATAGACGGCGATCGCGGCGATCAGCCCCAAGACAACCCAGCCCATGGCATGCTCCTCAAGCGCAGACGAGACGGCCACACCGTGGCACGAAGGCGGGCGGTGGGGAAGCGGCCGGGAGCCGCCTGCCCCAGCGACGGCTCAATCGTCGCTGTAGCGCTCCTCCCGCCACGGATCGCCGCGGTCGTGGTAGCCGCGGACCTCCCAGAAGCCGGGCCGGTTCTCTGGCGTGAACTCGATGCGCTTCAGCCATTTCGCGCTCTTCCAGAAGTAGAGCTTCGGCAGGACGAGCCGCAGCGGCCCGCCATGCTCCCCGGTGATCGGCTGGCCCTCCCAGGAATGGGCGAGGATTGCGTCCTCGCTGGCGAAATCCGCCAGCGTCAGATTGGTCGTGTAGCCGTCGTAGCTGTGCAGCACGACGAAGCCGGCCTCGGGCTTGGGGCGAGCGAGATCGAGGATAGTGCGGGTGGCGACGCCGTCCCAGCGGTTGTCGTAGCGTGACCATGTGGTCACGCAGTGAATGTCGGACACCTCGGTCGCCGGCTCCTGGGCCATCAGATCGTCCCAGCGCCAGTGCAGGGGGCGATCCACCAGCCCGTCGATGTCGAGCGTCCAGTTCGACAGGGCGATCTCGGGCTGCAGGCCGAGATCGAGCACCGGCCAGTCCTTCACCCGATGCTGGCCGGGCGGCAGCCGCTCGCTCTCGGGACGGGCGACGCGCCCGGTCAGGAACTTGCCATCCCGCGCCCAGGCCTGCTTGGTCCGGGTCAGCTTGGTCTCGGCGGGGGTATCGGGATCGTCGGTCACGGATGTCTCTCCGCGGGCAGTGCGATGGATCGCCGCCAATTCTGGCACGGTCCGTCCACGGCGGCGAGCACATCGGGACGGTTCGCGCTGTCCCAGGTCGCGGCGGGCTGCGCCGGAGGGGGTGGCCATCGCCCTTGCCCCGTCGGCGGATTTCCACTACATCGCGCCTGTCCGAAGGGCCGTGATCGATCACAGCCGGGGGCGGCCTTTTCGGCCGGCTCCCGTTTCGTGTTTGGGGCGGATCGTTCGGATGCGGATGCAGAACCGGCGGCCTTGCGCCGTTCGCCCTGTCCGGCGCTTCGAGCGCGGGCATGGCGGCCAGCCTCTGACGAGGCGCCGACGGGAGCATCCGGCCTGCAACACCAACCCAAACGGGCGCTTGCCGGACATCCGCGGGAGACGCGGCCGGCGTCAGGAGAATGCATGTCAGCCGTAGAAAGCTTTTCGGGCCGCGAGGATTTCGCCGCCCTTCTCGAGGAATCCTTCGGTCGTAACGAAGCCCTCGAAGGTTCCGTCATCAAGGGCAAGGTCGTCGCCATCGAGAAGGATATGGCGATCATCGACGTCGGCCTGAAGACGGAAGGGCGCGTCGCGCTCAAGGAATTCAACGGCCCCGGCCGTGACCAGGACATCAAGGTCGGCGACGAGGTCGAGGTCTATCTGGACCGGATCGAGAACGCGCTCGGCGAAGCCGTCATCTCGCGCGACAAGGCCCGTCGTGAAGAGAGCTGGGTCAAGCTCGAGAAGGCCTTCGAGGCCCGCGAGAAGGTCTCGGGCGTCATCTTCAACACCGTCAAGGGCGGCTACACCGTCGATCTCGACGGCGCCGTGGCCTTCCTGCCGCGTTCGCAGGTCGACATCCGTCCGATCCGCGACGTCGGCCCGCTGATGGGCCAGCCGCAGCCCTTCGAGATCCTCAAGATGGATCGCCGCCGCGGCAACATCGTCGTGTCGCGCCGCACCGTCCTCGAAGAGACCCGCGCCGAGGCTCGTTCCGAGCTGGTCGCCTCGCTCGAAGAGGGCCAGGTCATCGACGGCGTCGTCAAGAACATCACCGAATACGGTGCGTTCGTGGATCTGGGCGGCATCGACGGCCTGCTCCATGTCACCGACATGGCCTGGCGTCGCGTCAACCACCCGTCCGAGGTCGTGACCATCGGCCAGACGGTCAAGGTCAAGATCATCAAGATCAACCAGGACACGCACCGCATCTCGCTCGGCATCAAGCAGCTGCTCGCCGACCCGTGGGATGGCATCGCGGCGCGTTACCCGGTCGGCGCGCGCCTCAAGGGTCGCGTCACCAACATCACGGACTACGGCGCGTTCGTCGAAGTGGAGCCGGGCATCGAGGGCCTCATCCACGTCTCCGAGATGTCCTGGACCAAGAAGAACGTCCACCCCGGCAAGATCGTCTCGACCTCGCAGGAAGTCGACGTCGCGATCCTCGAGGTCGATCAGGTCAAGCGCCGCATCTCGCTCGGCCTCAAGCAGACCCTGCGCAACCCCTGGGAGGTCTTCGCGGAGACCCATCCGAGCGGTTCGACGGTCGAGGGCGAGGTCAAGAACAAGACCGAGTTCGGCCTGTTCCTGGGTCTCGAAGGCGACATCGACGGCATGATCCATCTCTCGGATCTCGACTGGAACCGTCCGGGCGAGCAGGTCATCGAGGAATACAAGAAGGGCGACATGCTGCAGGCTGTCGTTCTCGATGTGGACGTCGAGAAGGAGCGCATCTCGCTCGGCCTGAAGCAGCTCGGCGGCGATCCCTTCGTGGATGCCGGCGAGTTCAAGAAGGGCCAGGTCGTCACCTGTGAAGTGATGGAGGTCAAGGAAGGCGGTCTCGACGTCAAGATCGCCGGCACCGACATGACCACCTTCATCAAGCGCGCCGAGATCGCTCGCGATCGCCAGGAGCAGCGCCCCGAGCGCTTCGCCGCCGGCGAGAAGGTCGACGCTCGCGTCGTCCTCTTCGACAAGAAGGCCCGCAAGATCCAGGTCTCGATCAAGGCCCTGGAAATGGCCGAGGAGAAGGAGGCGATGGCGCAGTACGGCTCTGCCGACTCCGGCGCCTCGCTCGGCGACATCCTGGGCGCCGCCCTCAAGAAGGCGACGACCGAGAAGAAGTGATCGTTCGGCCGCGTCTGCGGCCGGATATTCCAGCAGCCCGCGCGGAGCGATCCGCGCGGGCTTTTGTTTCGGCTGATTCCCTCAGCCCTCATCCTGAGGAGCCGCGAAGCGGCGTCTCGAAGGATGCTCCAGAGCGCTCTGGAACCTTCATCGAGACGAAGCCTTCGGCTTCTCCTCAGGATGAGGACTGAGGGTTGGCCCCCGAGAAGACGGAAGCCCCCATGTCCCCCGCCGCCATCGGCATCGACTTCGGCACCACCAACAGCGTCGTCGCGCTCGCCGGCGCCGACGGAAGCGTCGTGACGCGCTCGTTTTCGACGAAGCAGGGCGCCGTCGACGCCTATCGCTCGGCGCTGATGTTCTGGCGCGAGGGGCGCCCGCCCGCGACGCGCATCGCTCATGTCAGCGGGCCCGACGCGCTCGACATGGCGCTGGGCATGACCACCGAGCATCGCTTCCTGCAGTCGCTCAAGACGCATCTCTCCAGCCGCGCCTTCCAGGAGACCCGGCTCTTCGGCAAGCTGTTCCAGCTCGAGGATCTGATCGGCGTCTTCCTCGCCGACCTCGTGGCCGGTCTCCGGCCGGTCGTCTTCGCCGGCGAGCGCCCCGACGAGGAGCTGGCACTCGGCCGGCTGAAGGCCTCCTATGCCGGGGCCGGCATGCCACAGGTCGGTTTCGCCTATGAGCCGCTCGGCGCCGCCTACTGGTACGCCCGCGAGCTGAAGCAGCCGCAGACCATGCTCGTCGCCGATTTCGGCGGAGGCACCAGCGACTTCTCGGTGATGCGCTTCGAGCCCGGCGCGGCCGGGCGGCTGGAGGCGACGCCGCTCTCCCATGCCGGCGTCGGCGTCGCCGGCGACACCTTCGACTACCGCATCATCGAACACGCGATCTCGCCCCGCCTCGGCAAGGGCACGCAGTATCGCTCCTTCGGCAAGCTGCTGCCGATCCCGGCGCACTACCACGCCGCCTTCGCGCAATGGCACCGGCTCTCCCTGATGAAGAGCCGCGAGACCATGGCCGAACTCAAGGCCCTGATCCGCGAGGCCGTCGAGCCGGACAAGCTCGAGGATCTGCTCACCGTCATCGAATACGACCTCGGCTACGAGCTTTATCGGGCCGTCTCGGCGGCCAAGATCGCCCTGTCCGGCGCGGACGAGACCGTGCTGCGCTTCGAGCAGACCGGCATCGCCATCGAGAAACGGATCGCACGCTCCGAGTTCGAGGCCTGGATCGCGCAGGATGTCGCCGCCATCGAGGCCGCGCTCGACCGCGCCCTGGCCGAGGCCCATGTCGCAGCCGGGTCGATCGAGGCTGTCTTCATGACCGGCGGGACCTCGCATGTCCCGGCCGTGCGGGCGCTCTTCGACCGGCGTTTCGGTGCCGACCGCATCCATGTCGGCGATGCCTTCCGCTCGGTCGCCAGCGGCCTTGCGCTGCTCGCGCTCGATCGGGCGTCACCTTGCCCCGCTGCCGGTGCGGGGCTACATCACGGGCGCGGAGCACGGCGCCTCGCCTTCCTCGCCATGCGGCTGCCAGACCGCGCCAACCGACAGGAGCGCCTTGATGTCGTCCGATGCCGACCTGCTCGCCGACCGTCGCAATCTGCGCCGCAAGGTGACGCTGTGGCGCCTTCTGGCCGTCGTCGGGGTCATCGGCGCGGCGGTGATCGCCGGCCTCGCCTGGACCGGACGCACCCCGGGCACGCTCTCGCAGGCGCATATCGCGCGGGTCACGATCTCCGGCTTCATCTCGGGCGACCGCCGCACGCTCGACCTCGTCAAGTCGCTCGAGGACAGCAAGGCTGCGGCCGTCATCATCCGGATCGACAGCCCCGGCGGCACCGTCAGCGGCTCGGAGGCGCTCTATGATGCGTTGCGCCGTCTTGCGGCCAAGAAGCCGATGGTCGCCGTGGTCGACGGACTGGCCGCGTCGGGCGGCTACATCGCCGCCATCGGCTCGGATCGGATCGTCGCGCGCCAGACCTCCCTCGTCGGCTCCATCGGCGTGCTGTTCCAGCTGCCGAACGTGTCGCAACTGCTCGAGACCGTCGGCGTCAAGGTGGAGTCGATCAAGTCTAGCCCGCTGAAGGCCGCACCGAGCGGCTATGAGCCGACCTCGCCCGAGGCGCGCGCCGCCCTGCAGCGCGTGGTCGACGACAATTACGACTGGTTCAAGCGCACCGTGCGCGAGCGCCGCAAGCTGGCCGAGCCCGAGGTTGCCCTCGTCTCCGACGGGCGAGTCCATACCGGCCGTCAGGCCGCCGCGCTCAAGCTCGTCGACGAGATCGGCGGCGAGCCGGAGGCGATCGCCTGGCTTGAGCGCGACAAGGGTGTCGCGAAGGGACTGCGCGTCCGCGACTGGCGCCGCGCCAGCGAATCCTCCTCCCTCGGCCTCTGGAGCGTGAGCGAAGCGGTGGCCCGCGCCGCCGGGCTGGACACGCTGGCCGCGGTCCTCGCACGTGCCGCGGACCAGCCGCTCGGTTTGCGGCTTGACGCGCCTTTGGCGCTCTGGCAGCCTGCAGTCGAAAAGTGACGTTGATACAAGCGGTTAGATTGCAGCGATGATCAAATCAGAACTCGTCCAACGCATCGCCGAGCGCAATGGTCATCTGTATCAGCGCGACATCGAGAACATCGTCACCGCAATCCTCGACGAGATCGTCAAGGCGCTGTCGCGGGGGGACCGGGTGGAGCTTCGCGGCTTCGGCGCCTTCTCGCGCAAGGCCCGCTCGGCGCGCGTCGGACGCAACCCGCGCACGGGTGACGCGGTCGAGGTCGAAGAGAAGTTCGTACCCGTCTTCAAGACCGGCAAGGAATTGCGGCTGCGGTTGAACGGCAAGGCGTGATCGGCGGGCGTGTCCCCCTGGACGCCTCAGGCGTCGCGATATTGAGGCCGGCGAGGCCGACGGTCATCACGGGCAGGGCGCAGGCCGACGGAGGCGTTGCGCAGGATCTCGCGTCCGCGGGCCCCTGCCGAAGCCCCAAAACCAGCGATCTCGCGGAGGAACAGCGATGAAAACCTTCTTCAAGGCCCTCGTGCTCGTGCCGATCGCGCTGGTGGTCGTGCTGTTCGCCGTGGCCAACCGCGCGCCGGTGCGCGTGTCGTTCGATCCGATCAGCCGCGATGTGCCGGTCCTCGCCTTCGACGTGCCGCTCTTCGCCGTCGTTCTGGCGGCGCTCGCGGTCGGCGTGCTGATCGGGGGCTTCGCCTCCTGGCTGACCCAGGGCAAGCACCGCAAGGCCGCGCGGCGCAACCGTCGCGAGGCCGAGGCCCTGCGTTCGGAGACGCAGATGCTCCGCGCCGCGGTCCCCGATTCCGCGCTGCCGGCGCTGACCAACGGGCGCGGCTGATGCGGCTGTTCGGAAACGGCGAGATCGATGGCGCACTGAGCTTCCCCGGGCTGATCGACACGCTGGCGGACGCCTTCCGCGGCAACGCCGTCGTCCCGCCGCGGGCGCATCACCACATCGAGCGTCCGGGCGAGCAGGCGGTGCTGCTGATCATGCCGGCCTGGAGCGCGTCAGACGCGCCGCACCCCTATATCGGCACGAAGATCGTGTCGGTCTTTTTCGGGAACGGCGCGCGCGACCTGCCGGGCGTCATGGGCGCCTATCTGCTGATGGACGGCCGGACCGGGGCGCCGCTCGCGGTCATGGACGGCAATCGGCTCACCCTGTGGCGCACCGCCGCGGCCTCGGCCCTGGCCTCCCGCTCCCTCGCCAACCCGACGGCGAGCAAGATGCTGATGGTGGGCGCAGGCGGCCTCGCGCCGTTCCTCGTCAAGGCCCACCGGTCCGTCCGCCCGCTGACGGACATCGCGATCTGGGCCCGCCGGCCCGAGGCCGCCGAAGCCGTCGCGGCCCAGCTCGTCGCCGAAGGCATCGAGGCCCGCGCCGTCACCGATCTCGAGGGCGAGGCCCGGACCGCCGACATCATTTCCTGCGCCACCAACGCGACGCAGCCGCTGATCCATGGCCGCTGGCTCAAGCGTGACGCCCATCTCGATCTGGTCGGCGCCTTCACCATGCAGATGCGCGAGGCGGATGCCGAGGCGCTGGAGCGGGCGCGCGTCGTGGTCGATTCCGAAAAGGCGATCGACGAGGGCGGCGATGTCGCGATCGGGATCGACGAGGGCAGCTACGCCGCCGATCGCGTCGCCGGCACCCTGACCGATTTGTGCCATGGCCGCCTTCCAGGCCATGCGGAGGGCGGGGAGATCACGGTCTTCAAGTCGGTCGGCATGTCGCTCGAGGATCTCGCTGCCGCCGTCGCGGTTTGGGAAAACCGCGCGCCCCTCTGAGCGCGCGGGACGTCCGCCGCGGTCAGACGCGGATCGGTGAGCCGCCGAGCGCGCCCAGCAGCCACAGCACCAGCACGACGACCAGCGCGAGCCCCAGCACGCCGCCGAGCCCGGTCGTTCCATAGGAGCGATGGCCGTAATAGCCGCCACCGCCGACGAGCAGGATGATCAGAACAAGGATGACGAGCGTGGACATGGGGTGAACTCTCCGGAGGCGTCGTCGCAGGGGCGCGACGCGATACCGGAGAAACGCCCCCGCGCCATGGCGGGTTCCGTGGTGCAGGGGCGAGCCTCGCCGCTACTCCGCCTTGGCGCCGATCTCCTTGATCAGGTCGCCCCATTTCTTCATTTCGGCCTGCAGGAACGCCGCCAGTTCGGCCGGCGTGCCCCCGACGGGGTCGGCGGCGAGCTGGGCCATCTTGGCGCGCAGCGCGGGGTCGGCCAGCCCCGCCTTGGTGTCGGCCTGGATCTTGTCGATGATCGCCTGCGGCGTCTTGGCGGGCGCGAACAGCGCAAACCAGGACGAGACGTCGAATCCTGGCACGGTCTCGGCGATCGGCGCGAACTCGGGCGCGGCCGCCGAACGCGCCGCGGTGGTGATGGCGAGCCCCTTGATCGAGCCCGCGCGGACATGCGGCAGCGCCTGGGTGATGTTGTCGAAGATCAGGTCGATGCGGCCGCCGATCAGGTCCTGCGTCGCCTGCGCCGTGCCGCGATAGGGCACGTGGACCATCTTGGTGCCCGTCAGCTTCTGGAAATACTCGCCCGACAGATGCACCGAGGTGCCGATGCCCGAGGAGCCATAGGTCAGCTTGCCCGGATTGGCCTTGGCATAGGCGATCAGCTCCGCCACCGAATTGACCGGCAGCTCCTTGTTGACGACCAGCAGGTTCGGCACCATCGCGACCATCGTGATCGGGGCGAGGTCCTTGACCGGATCATAGTTGAGCTTGGGGTAGAGATACTGGTTGGTCGCCAGACCGACCGAGACGATCAGCAGCGTGTCGCCATTGGGCTCCGCCTTGGCGACGGCGTCGGTGCCGATGTTGCTGCCGGCGCCCGCCCGGTTCTCGACGACGAAGTTGATGCCCCAGGTCTGGCCGAGCTTGTCGGCGACGAGCCGGCCGAGCACGTCGGTGGCGCCGGCCGGCGGGAACGGCACAACGAGCTTGATGGTGCGGCCCTGCGGCCAGGGCGCCTGCGCGAAGCCCGCGCCCGGGGCGGCCAGGGCGCTCGCGCCCAGCGCACCCAGCAGGGCGCGGCGGTCGATCGTGAATGTGGTCATGGCGTGGTCCTTCCCCGAAGCCTTGCGAACCGTTTCGGCCGCGTCTCGTTGACGGAAAGCTGCCGTCTCGGCTGCAGCTTGTCCATGCGCAAATTGTCGGTCGCTTGACCCCGCTCGCGGATCGGGGCGATTCTGCCGGCATGCCGCAGTTGAATCGCCGAATCGCCGCCGTCTGTCTCGTTCTGGTCGCGGCTCTCCTGCCGGCAGTGGTGCGCGCGCAATCCACCGCCGAGGAAGAGGCCAAGCGGCGTGCCGCCAACATCGCCGCCTTTCCCGACGCGGCCCGCGCCCTCTTCGGCCAGAAGGCGGCGCCCGCCAGCCTGCAGGCCCGTGCCATCGGGTCCTATGCCCGCGGCTGCCTCGCGGGCGCGACCGCGCTTCCGGTCGACGGGCCGAGCTGGCAGGTGATGCGGCTGAACCGCAACCGCAACTGGGGCCACCCGGTCCTGATCGACTATCTCGAGGACCTCGCCCGGGAGGTCCCCAGGATCACCGGCTGGCCGGGGCTTCTGGTCGGCGACATCTCGCAGCCCCGCGGCGGGCCGATGCTGACCGGCCATGCCTCCCACCAGATCGGCCTCGACGCCGATCTCTGGCTGACACCGATGCCCCGCGCCCGGCTCGACCGCGAGGCGCGCGAGAACATGCCCGCCGTCAACATGGCCCGGGCGGACTGGCGCGACGTTGATCCGAAGCACTGGACGCCGGCCCATACCCGGCTGATCAAGGCTGCCGCCAGCGAGCCGCGCGTCGAGCGCATCTTCGTCAATCCCGCCCTGAAGGTCGCGCTCTGCCGTGAGGCCGGGGCCGATCGCTCATGGCTCAACAAGGTCAGGCCGATCTGGGGCCACAACTACCATTTCCACATCCGCATGAGCTGTCCGGCCGGCATGGCGAGCTGCAGCGGCCAGGAGCCGCCGAATTTCGGCGATGGCTGCGGGCAGGAGCTCACGGACTGGATCGAGCGGCAGCGTGCCGCGATCTTCGCCCCGCCGAAGCCGCCGCGCACCGGGCCTGCGCCCAAGCCCAAGCCGCCGATGTCGCTCGACGACCTGCCAGCCGAGTGCCGGCAGGTGCTGGTCTCCCGCTGAGCCCGCGCGTCAGCGCCGGCCCGGCGTCCGCCCTGAGCTGTAGGCGAAGGGGTCGCGCTGCGGCGTGATCAGCGGCTGGGCCTGGTCGTAGCCCTCCTGGTCGACGACGCCCGTGCCCTCGTCGTCACCCAGGATCACCTCCTCGGTCGGCGGCACCGAGCCCGGCAGCATCAGCGGGCCGCGCTGCTCGCTCGGCAGGGACTGGGCGCCGGGGCGGTTGGAGCGCGGCGGATTCAGCGGCTTGTTGTCGTATTCCTCGAGGAAACGCCGCTGGGCCTCCAGCCCCTGTCCCTGATGGCTGGCGACGGGATAGCCGCCCGTCGACACCGCGCCCGGCGGGCGCATGCTGCCCTGCGGCTGGCGCAGCAGGGCGCCGCCCGCGACCATGGCCGGTGCGGTGTCGCGCAGGCTGGGCTGGGCCGAGGAATAGGGCCGGGCCGGGTCCGGCGGCGGCAGGTTGTAGTTCGGCGTGTACTTGATCACCGGCTTGCAGATGTGGCGGCCCTTCGAATGCCGCGCCAGGTCGATGTGGAAATGATCATAGTGGAACATGTCCGCGCCCGGGCCGAGCACGGTCGAGAAATGCTCGCAGGCGCCGACGAAGATCTCGCGCAGGAAATTCTGCTCCTCCGGCGAGCCGCGCCAGCCATCCTTGACCGTGACGGTGCGGCCGTCGTTCAGGCGGAAGGAGAACACGTCGACGGCGTTGCCATAGGCATGCTCGGACGTCCGGCTGGTGCCGGTGCCGTTGTTCATCGCCCGGCAGGAATAGGAGCCCGCCCGCATCTCGATGACCTGCGCACCGAGCACGTTCTGCGCTGCCGGCTGCACCACTTCGGCGAGCCACTTGTCGGTGGTCGCAACCACGGGGCAGGCCAGCGTCGCCTTGCTGGTCAGCCCGATGCCGCCATTGGCGAAAGCCGAGACCCTGAGCGGCCTCTCCATGCCGCAGGTGCCCGGGCCGTCGATCGGCTTCTCGCGCAGGCTGACATAGGACGACAGCTGCACCTGGCGCGAGGACAGGCAGGCGGCTTCGGCCTGGTCGCGCCAGGCGGCGCGCTGCGGCTTCTGGAACTGGCCGCAGCCGGCGAGCCCGGTTCCGAGCAGGCCAAGCGCGATGAGGGCGAGGTGAACGCGTCGCATGACCGTTCAAATGCGACCCGCTTCGTGAACCCGGATTAACTTTGGCGCGGCGGTTAACGCGGTCTTAACGGGCGGCCTGGGCCTGTCCGAAGGTCACCGCATGCATCAGCCGGCCCGGCACCATAGTAAAGCCCCCGGCGACGACGAGTCCCACGAGAAGACCGATCATCGCCGACCGGTGCGCCGCGATGTTGCCGCGGCGGCGGGACAGGACCGCATAGGGCAGGCTGACCAGCGTGAGCAGCGTCAGCAGATGGATCGCGCTGAAATGGCCGCTGCGCGCGATCAGCAGCGAACTGAGGGCAACGACGGCCATCGCCGGGACGAAGACCCAGCCGATGCGCCGGTGCAGCGGCGTGCCCTTCGGAAGCAGCGCGACGGCGGTGCCCGCGGCGAGCGCCACGATCGCTCCGGCGACATGGATCTGGATGACCGGCGAGGCGGCGGCGAGAGGGGCAAGGGTCGGCATCGGCAGGTCTCGATGTTAATCGGATTAACATTAACTGCGGGGAACCTTGCGTCAAGGGGCGATGCGGCCGCGAACCGATGCGGCAAAGGCGCGGCCGCATGCTCCGGACGCCACTGGCCTGTCCTGCTCCCGCATGCGACGATGACGGGCAAGGCGCGCTTCATCTTTCCGGTTCTGATGGCCGGCATCATGGCTTTCCTGATGACCGCCCTCGTGACCTGGCTCAATCTCGGCCTGCCCGCCGATTTCGTCCGCCACTGGCTGGCGGCCTTCGCCGTCGCCTGGCCCTGCGCGGCGGCGGCCGCCTTCATCGCCATTCCTGTCGCGCGCCGCGCGACCGGCCTCGTCATCCGCTTCATCGGAGAGTGACATGCTGAGCCTTCGCGAGATCCTCGGCCGCATCGCCCGCGGCGACGCCGGCCCCGCCGAGACACTGGCCGAAAGCGCCGCGCGGATCGCCGAGCGCGAGCCGCAGCTCCAGGCCTTCGCCAGCCGGCCCGAGGCGCTCCAGCCCGGCTCAGGCCCTCTCGCGGGCATCGCCTGCGGCGTGAAGGACATCATCGACACCGCCGATCTGCCGACGCAGATGGGCTCGCCGATCTATGGCGACTGGCGCCCGCGGGCCGACGCGCCGATCGTGATGGCGCTCAGGGCCGCGGGCGCCACGGTCGCCGGCAAGACCCACACCACCGCCTTTGCCTTTCTCGACCCGGCCCCGACCTTCAACCCGCATGACGCCGCGGCCAGCCCCGGCGGATCGTCGGCCGGTTCGGCGGCGGCCGTCGCCGCGGGCATGATTCCGCTGGCCATCGGGACGCAGACCGGCGGGTCGGTCATCCGCCCGGCGGCCTATTGCGGCATCGCCGCGATCAAGCCGTCCTACGCCTTGTTGCCGACCGTCGGCGTGAAGCCCTTCTCCTGGTCGCTCGACACGCTCGGCCTGATGGCCGCGAGCGCCGACGATGCGGGCCTCGCCCTGGCGGCGATCACGGGGCGGCAGGATCTCGATGCACCGGCCGCCTCCCTTCGTGGTCTGCGGATCGGCATCCACCGCCAGGCTTATGCGGGCGCGCCGGAGCCGGCCGCCGCGGAGGCGCTGCAGCGCTTCGAGGAGACGGCGGCCGCGGCGGGCGCGGTGCTCGTTGTGCATGACGGTCCCTCGGCCCTCGCCGAGGCCTTCGACGCTCACGGCCCCCTCCAGGATTACGAGGCGACCCAGGCCCTCGCCTGGGAATATGCCCGTCACCGTGACGATCTTCCGCCGAAGCTGCGCAGCTATCTCGATGCGGCCCGCGCGACGACGCCTGCGCAGTACGACGAGGCGCGCCGGCGCTCCCGGCGCGGCCGCGATGCGGCCCGTGGCTTCTTCGCCGAGGTCGATGTCGTGGTGACCTTCTCGGCCCCGGGCGAGGCGCCCGCCACCCGCGATTCGACCGGCGATTCCCGCTTCAACCGCCTCTGGACGCTGCTCGGTGTCCCCTGCGCGACCGTTCCGTTCGGCCGTGGCGGGCGGGGTCTGCCCGCCGGGATCCAGATGATTGCTGGATTTGGTCGTGATGCTCAGGTCATCGCTGCAGCGAAGGGCATTGAAAAACTGGTTGAACGAGACTGATCGCGGCCATCATCCCCAAGACTAATCAATGATTTAAGACTCGCTTAACGCTACTCTTGGCTGCGCCGCGGTCGTGCCACGGTTTCGCCCCCTTGCGGCCGCCGCCAGTTCTGCTAGCGTTGTGTCAGGTCAATGACACAGGAGGGTGTGATGAGCCTCACGCTTCGTCTCGACCGGTTGGTCATGGGTGCGGCATTCGTTTTCATGATGTTGATCGTGTTGGGAGCGTTCTGACGACGTCCGTCTCGAGTCGCTACGACCATGTGTTTCTGAAGCACCGCCGGGAGGATCTCCCGGCGGTGTTTTCGTTGATCGGGCGTTGTCTCGTCGGTCGGTGCTCCCGGGAGCCGGCATCGGCGGCGTGGGTCAACTCTCCGGGCACGGCGCCCCGGTGATCTGCCAGGACATGACGTTCGTCACCCGGCCGCACTGCGCGATCCGCCGTCCCTGGGTGGTTCGGATGCAGGACGAACTCCCCTCCGCGATCTTGCGACCCTCGTTCCAGCAGAAGCAGAGTGGCTCGGGGGCCTGGGCTTGCCGCGGCGGGTCGAGCGGGAGGGCGGGCTCCGCGGCCCGCGCGCCGGCCAGCCCCAGCAAGCCCAGCCACGCTACAGCCAGAACGACTTTCGACGTTACGGAAATCACACGGAATTTATGTGTTGTTGCGCGCGGGTCGATGACGAGTGCAGTCATGTCTCGCTCCTGCGAACCGAAAGGTCGTCTGCAGCGGCACTAGCTGCAGTCTATCATGGGCATGCTGCGTAGCCCAGCGGCGTTATAGTTCCATATTATTATGAAGTCGCGGCGGGCCTGATGGCGCCCGTCTTGCAGAAATGGAACGCATGCCCCATATTCCCACGAAGAGAGCCCAAGGGGGGCTCCGGGAGGAACCATGTCTCTGATTTCGCTCGCCCGTCGTGGTCGTGTCGTCGCCGTACTCGCTGGTGCTCTGCTCCTCGTGCCCGTGCTGGCCGAAGCCCGGCCGGGTGGCAAGGGTGGAGCCGGGAGCCGCGGCTCCCGGACCGAAGCCGCGCCCATGCGCACCGACACCACGCCCAACGGAGCTCAGCCTTTCCAGCGCAGCGCGTCGCCGTCGCCGGCCCAGGCCGCTCCGGCCGCCGCTGGTGCAGCCGCCGCGGCCCAGGCCGCCCGTCCCTCGATGGCCCGAAGCCTCATGATGGGCGTCGGCGCCGGCCTGCTCGGCGCGGGCCTGTTCGGCCTGCTCTCGGGCTCGGGCTTCTTCAGCGGTCTCGCCTCGATGGCGGGCATCTTCGGCTTCCTGCTGCAGATCGCCCTGATCGGCGGCGCGATCTGGCTGGCGCTGCGCTTCTTCCGCCGCCGCTCCGAGCCGCAGCTCGCGACCGCCGGCGCCCCGCTGGCGCGTGACACCATGCAGCCGCAGCAGGGCGCGCGGATGGGCGCGATGGCTGGTGGCGCGGGTGCCGCGACGGCCGCCGCCGTGGATACCTCGCACACCACGCCGGTCGAGCTGTCGGGCGATGACTTCAACGCCTTCGAGCGCCTGCTCACCGAGATCAACGCGGCCTACTCGAACGAGGACGAGAAGGGCCTGCGCGATCGCGTGACGCCGGAAATGTTCGGCTACTTCGACGACGACCTGACCGCCAATGCCCGCAAGGGTCTGGTCGATCGCGTCTCGGACGTGAAGCTCCTGCAGGGTGACCTGTCGGAGGCCTGGGGCGAGGACGGCTTCGAGTTCGCCACGGTCGCGATGCGCTTCAGCCTGATCAACGCGCTCTACGAGCGCGCCACCGGCAAGGTGGTCGAGGGCAACGCTACTGTGCCGCAGGAGGTCGCCGAGTATTGGACCTTCGTGCGCTCCCGCGGTGGCGCCTGGAAGCTCTCGGCGATCCAGCCGGCCGCCTGAGGCGCGCTGCATCGATCCTTCGGAACGGCCGGGGCAACCCGGCCGTTTTTCGTTGCGCGGTTTCGGGTGTCGCGCCGGGCCGATCCGTCCTATAGCCGGGCCCGCGGCGCCGCCGGGGAGGGCGCCCGCATCCTGTCGACCGATCCCCGCCCGCTGGAGACCACAGCCATGTCCGATATGCGACTTGTCGTCGTCGGGGCCGCCGGACGCATGGGCCGGATGCTGATCCGCGCCATTCACGATGCGCCGGGCTGCGTTCTCTCGGCCGCCATCGAGCGGCCGGGCTCGCCGCATCTCGGGCAGGATTCCGGCCTGCTGGCCGGCCTGCCCGCCAATGCCGTTCCGGTGAGCGACGATGCGGCATCGGCTTTTGCCGCGGCCGATGGCGTGCTGGATTTCACCATGCCAGAGGCGACCGTCGCCTTCGCGGCGCTGGCGGCGCAGGCCCGGATCGCCCACATCGTCGGCACCACCGGGCTCGAGCCTCCGCATCTGGCGGCGCTCGGGGATGCCGCGCGTGACACCGCCATCGTCCGCTCCGGCAACATGAGCCTGGGCGTCAATCTGCTCGCCGCGCTCGTGCGCAAGGTCGCAGCGACGCTGGGGACGGACTGGGACATCGAGATCGTCGAGATGCATCACCGCATGAAGGTCGATGCGCCGTCCGGCACCGCGGTTCTGCTCGGCGAGGCGGCGGCGGTCGGCCGCGAGGTCGAGCTGGCACAGCAGCGCGTCGCCGTGCGCGACGGCCACACCGGTGCCCGCGTGCCCGGCACCATCGGCTTCGCGACCCTGCGCGGCGGTACGGTTGTCGGCGATCACAAGGTCGTCTTCGCGGGCGCGGGCGAACGGCTCGAGCTCGCCCATGTCGCGGAGGATCGCGGGCTGTTCGCGCAGGGCGCCGTCAAGGCGGCGCTCTGGAGCCGGGGGCGGGCGTCGGGGCTCTATTCCATGGCCGATGTCCTCGGGCTCGATGGTCTCTGAAAGGCGGCTGCGGTGACACGCCTCGTCGTCGCGCCGGGCGTCGTCCACTGGCCGGGCTATCTCGGGCCCGAGGCCCAGGCCGCGCTCGTCGCCGATCTGCGCGTGGTGGCGGCGCGGGCCCCGTTCTTCCAGCCGCGCATGCCGAAGACCGGCCAGCCCTTTTCGGTCCGCATGACGAATTGTGGGGCGCTTGGCTGGGTCTCGGACGAGACGGGCTATCGCTACCAGCCGCTCCATCCCGCGACCGGCGAGCCCTGGCCGCCGATGCCTGACGTCCTGACGCAGGCCTGGCGCGATCTCGCCGGTTATCCGCACGAGCCCGAGGCCTGCCTCGTCAATTTCTATGCGGCCGACGCGCGGATGGGCCTGCACCAGGACCGCGACGAGCAGGATTTCGACGCCCCCGTACTCTCGCTCTCGCTCGGCGACACCGCAGTCTTCCGCATCGGCGGGACGCAGCGCGGCGGCAAGACGGTGTCGCTGAAGCTGGCCTCTGGCGATGCGCTGATCTTCGGCGGCGAGGCGCGGCTCGCCTATCACGGCATCGACCGCATCCTCGCCGGCTCCTCGGCCCTGCTGCCGCAGGGCGGGCGGATCAACCTGACCTTGCGCCGCGTAACCCGGCCAGCCGCCTGAATCACCGGCGCTTCAGCGCGACGAGTCCGACCCCGGCAGGCTCGGAAACGACCAGCCCAGCAGGATCGAGCCCGCCCGCAGGCCGAATCCCGCCGCCAACCCACCGAGCATGACGACGGGAGCGCTGAAGCCCAGCGTCGTTAGCAATGCGGTGGCACCAGCGCCCGCGGCGGCTGCGGTGACATAGAAATCCCGGCTCCACAGCACCATGGCGCGGTCGCCCGCCAGAATGTCGCGCAGGATACCGCCGAAGGAGGCGGTGACCGCCCCGAGCGCCACCGCCGACAGCGGCGGCACGCCCGCAGCCAGGGCTTTCTGCGTGCCGGAGACGGCAAAGAGGGCGAGCCCCGCCGCGTCGGCCCAGATCAGCAGGCGCTTGGCGCTCCAGTCATCCATGCGGCCGGGGCGGAGATAGGCGATGGCCCAGGCCGCCAGCGCGACGGCCGTGCAGAGGATGACGCTCAGCGGCGCCTCGACCCAGGCCACGGGCCGGCCAAGCAGCAGGTCCCGCAGGGTGCCCCCGCCGACGCCGGTGACGGTGGCGAGCAGGATGAAGCCGAACGGGTCCATGCCCTTGCGGGCGGCGACGAGGGCGCCGGTCAGCGCGAAGACGGCGACGCCGACGCCCTCGATCACGGGTCAGTGGGCGGTCGGGGTGGTGTCGCCGCCCTCGGCCGCCTGCGGCTTCGGCGCGCCGGCCGAGATGCCGACGAGCGCCGGACGCAGCACGCGCTCGCCGATCTTGTAGCCCGACTGGACGACCTTGGAGACCAGCCCCTTGGCGACCTCGGCATCGGGTGCCTCGAACATCGCCTGATGCATGTTGGGGTCGAACTTCTCGCCCAGCGGCTCGATCTTGCGAACCCCATGGCGTTCCAGCGTCTTGAGGAGATCGCGCTCGGTCAGGTCGACGCCCTCGATCAGCGCCTTGAGCGCCGGCTCTTCCGTGGAACGCGCCGAGTCCGGGAGGCTTTCCTGGGCACGCCGCAGATTGTCGGCGGCGCCCAGCATGTCGCGGGCGAAGCTCGTCACGGCATAGGCCTTCGCGTCGGCGATCTCGCGCTCGGTGCGGCGGCGCAGGTTCTCCATGTCCGCCAGCGTCCGCAGCAGCTTGTCCTTGAGGTCGTCGCGCTCGGCCTCGATCTTCGCGAAATTCGCCTGGATGATCTCTTCCGGCGTCTGCACCGCCGCCGCGTCGGCGGGCTCGGCGTTCGGGTTGTCCGTCGCAGGGTTCTGCGTCATGGCGTGATCCAACTCTCGCAAATCATGGCTGCCGGCGGGAAGACGCGTGCCGGCGGCGTTCGTGGCCGATATCGGGCTTGTCGGAGCTTAAATCAAGCACGGGCCGGCGCCCGCGCCCTTGCGGCGGGCGCCTTCTCCGCCTCCGGGCCGAACACGTCCAGCAGCGCCTTGCGGATGGTGAGCTGCCGGGCGGTGGAGACGATCTTCGCATTGGTCAGGTCGGTAACGTAGAACACGTCGACCGCCTTCTCGCCGAAGGTCGCGATATGGGCGGAGGCGATGTTGAGGTTCAGTTTGCCGATCGCGGTGGTCAGGTCGTAGAGCAGGCCCGGCCGGTCGAGGCCCGCGATCTCCAGAACGGTGTGCCGGGCCGAGAGCACATTGTCGATGATGACCTCCGGCGGCACCTGGAAGGTCTGGCCGCGGGGCGGCGGGGCCCGGCGCTGCGCGACGAGATCGGCGATCTTGATCTCGCCCTTCAGCGCCCGCTCGATCGCGGCGGCGATCCGCTCCGCCCGGCGCAACTCGTCGTCGTCGCGGTCGAAGGCGCGCGAGACCGAGATCGTGTCGAGGACGAGCCCGTCGGTCGTGGTGAAGATCTGCGCATCGACGATGTTGCCGCCCGAGGCGGCGCAGGCGCCGGTGACGATGGCGAGCAGCCGCGGATGGTCGGGCGCCAGGATGGTGAGCTCGGTCACGCCGCGGAACTGGTCGGTCTCGACCAGTGTCGCAGTGGTGCGCCCTTCGGCCTCCGCGCGGGCCATGAAGCGGGCGTGCTTCTCCTGCCGCCCGACATCGGTCTTGATCCAGTAGGCCGGGTAGTGGCGGGCCAGATAGGCGTCGCGCTCGCCCTCGTCCCAGTCCGAGAGCCGCTCCTTCAGCGCGTCCTGCTTCTTCTCGACCCGCGCCTTGCGCTCGATCGCGGAATGGCCGCCGGCGAGCATGATCTCGGTCTCGTAGTAGAGCGTGCGCAGGAGCTGGCCCTTCCAGCCGTTCCAGACGCCGGGGCCGACTGCCTTGATGTCGGCCACCGTCAGGACGAGCAGGAGCTTCAGCCGCTCCAGCGTCTGGACCGTCGCGGCGAAGCTCTCGATCGTCTTGGGGTCGCCGAGGTCGCGGCTCTGCGCCACCGTCGACATGTCGAGATGGTGCTCGACGAGCCAGGCGGCGGTCTCGGTCTGGCCCTCGGTCAGGCCCAGCCGCGGCCCGAGCTTGCGGGCGATGCGCGCTCCGGCCACCGAATGGTCCTCGATGCGCCCCTTGGCGACATCGTGCAGGAACAGTGCGACATAGAGCGCTCGCCGGTTGGTGATCGTCGGCATGATGCCGTTGGCGAGGGGATGCTCGGATTCGAGCACGCCCGCATCGATCTCGGCGAGTACGCCGATGCTGCGGATCAGATGCTCGTCGACCGTGTAGTGATGATACATGTTGAACTGCATCATCGCGACGACGCGCCCGAAATCGGGCACGAACTTGCCGAGCAGCCCGGACTCGTTCATCCGCCGCAGGACCGCCTCCGGCGAGCGCCGCGCCGTCAGGATCTCCAGGAAGATGCGGTTTGCGTCGGGGTCGTTGCGCAGCTGCGGCGTCACCAGCCGCAGCGACTGCGTCACCAGCCGGCTGGCATCGGGATGGATCGCGAGATCGTCGCGGCTGGCGATCTCGTAGAGCCGCAGCAGATTGACCGGGTCGCGCCGGAAGGCGTCGGGATCGATGACGTTGAGCCGCTGGCTCTTCAGCGTGAAGTCGGGATGGCCCAGCGCCCGCACGCGCTTGCGCTTGGCGAAGGATCCGAGCAGGCGCGACAGCGAGGCGCGCGGCTTCTGCTGGCGTGCCTCGAGCGCGGCGCAGACGATCGCGGTCAGGTCGCCGACATCCTTGGCGACCAGGAAATACGCCTTCATGAAGCGCTCGACCGGCGCCTGGCCGCTGCGCCCGGCATAGCCGATGGCCGCCGCGACCTGCCGCTGGAGATCGAAGGACAGCCGCTCCTCGGCCCGGCCGGTGATGAAATGCATCCAGCAGCGCACGCGCCAGAGAAACTCCTCCGAGCGCTGGAACATCAGCAGTTCCTTGCGGTCGAACAGCCCGGCCGCCACCAGCTCACGCACGTCGTTGACGCGGTAGGCGTACTTCGCGATCCAGAACAGCGTGTTGAGATCGCGCAGGCCGCCCTTGCCGTCCTTGACATTGGGCTCGACGAGATAGCGCGAGCTGCCGGCGCGGCGGACGCGGGTTTCGCGTTCCTGCAGCTTGGCCTCGGTGAAGGCGGGCGCCGTCCCGTCGACGACCTCCGCGCCGAAGCGGCGCACCATGTCGTGATACAGCAGCACGTCGCCGGCCACGAAGCGCGCCTCCAGCATCGCCGTCCGGATCGTCATGTCGGCGCGCGCCTCGCGCACGCACTCGTCGATCGAGCGGACCGAATGGCCGACCTTCAGCTTCAGGTCCCACAGCGGATACAGCATCGCCTCGACCACGCTCTCGCCCCAGGCCGTCTGCTTGTGCGGGAACAGGAACAAGAGGTCGACATCCGACCCCGGAGCCAGCGTGCCGCGTCCATAGCCGCCGACGGCGACGACGGCGATGCGCTCCGACTGGGACGGGTTGAGCGCCGGATAGAACAGGTCGGTCGCGGCCACATGCAGGCAGCCGATGATCCCGTCCATCACGGCGGAGAGATGCTGGGCGCAGATCAGGCCATGGCGGGGACGCTTGAGCAGATCCCGCGCGGATTCGAGGCCCTGGTCGAGGACGCCCCGGAGCGCTGCCACGAGCAGGGGGCGCGCATTGCCCTGGGGAGCGGCGGCGGCCCGCACCAGCAGCCCGGCCATGGCGCGGTGGGGGCTGGCGAGAACGGCGTTGAGTTCGAGCACCGGCTGATCGGCAACGGATGACACCAGCCCTGACCCCGCTTGATGTGATGCCCGGCCCTCAGGCCGTGCTGGTTGGTTAGCATGCGAGGGGGATTCGCAAAGCGGTTTAATTCAACGAATGAATAATGTGAAATTAAAGATTCAACATCCCTGAGTGCTCTGTTTGACATACAGAACGAATGGACCTACAAGGCGGATACGCGCCGATTTGAGCCACCAGCTTGCGGGCGCGAAACAAGTGCAGCTAAAGCGTGGGGCATGGGCGCCAACCTGTCGCTCGGTCCCTTCGCGCATCGAAAGGGACCACGAATGATCATTTCCCGTCGCTTCGCCCTGGCCGGCCTCGCCGCTTCGCTCGTTCTCTCTGCCGGACAGGCCTTCGCCCAGGCGCCCAAGGAAATCCGCGTCGACTTCGCGACCTATAACCCGGTCAGCCTCGTCCTGAAGGACAGCGGCATCCTCGAGAAGGCGCTGGCGGCCGACGGCATCACCGTGCGCTGGGTCCAGTCCGCCGGCTCCAACAAGGCACTGGAGTTCCTCAACGCCGGCTCGCTCGACTTCGGTTCGACGGCCGGCGCCGCCGCGCTGATCGGCAAGATCAATGGTAACCCGATCAAGACGATCTATGTCTATTCGCGGCCGGAATGGACGGCGCTGGTCACGAGCGCCAAGAGCGACATCACCAAGGTCGCCGATCTCAAGGGCAAGCGCGTCGCCGTCACCCGCGGTACTGATCCGCACATCTTCCTGGTCCGCGCGCTGGCCGAGGCCAAGCTGACCGAGAAGGACGTCAAGCTCGTCCTCCTGCAGCATGCCGACGGGCGCCTCGCCCTCGAGCGCGGCGACGTCGACGCCTGGGCTGGTCTCGACCCGCTGATGGCCGCCGCCGAGGTCGAGAGCGGCGCGAAGCTGTTTCACCGCAAGGCCGCCGACAACACCTGGGGCGTGCTCAACGTCCGCGAGGCCTTCGCCAAGGACAATCCGGCCCTCGTCCGCAAGGTGTTGGCGGCCTACGAGGAGGCGCGCGCCTATGCGCTCGCCAACCCGGCCGAGCTGAAGAAGACGCTGGTCGCCTACACCAAGCTGTCCGATGCGGTGATCGAGCGGCAGCTCACCCGGACCGAACTCACGCATTCCACGATCGGGCAGGCCCAGGCCGAGACGATCATCGCGGCTGGCCTCGCGCTGCAGGAGGCTGGCGTCGTGCCCGCCAAGACCGATGTGAAGGCCGTGGTCGACGACTTGCTCGACCGTCGCTTCGCCGTCACCAACTGACGTCGCGTCGGCCCCGGATGAGTGCGCTCGGCATCGAGACGGCTGCGGATGAGCAGGGCGGCCCCGCTCGTCCGCGGCCACGCCGGGCAGGCGTGGCGCTGGCGGGTTTCGCGCTGCCGGTCGTGCTGGCCGTGCTGTGGGAGATCGCCGTCAGGTCGGGCTTCGCCAACGGGCGCCTGATGCCACCGCCGAGCGTGGTCGGCGCCACCCTCTGGTCGCTTGCGGCTTCGGGCGAACTCTTTACCCATGCCGCGGCGACGCTCTGGCGGGTTGCGGCCGGGTTTGCCCTCGGTGCGGCGGCGGGCACCTTGCTCGGAGCCGTCACCGGCGCGCTTCCGGTGGCGCGCGGTCTGATCGATCCGACGCTGCAGGCCCTGCGCGCCATTCCCTCGATCGCCTGGGTGCCGCTCTTCATCCTCTGGCTCGGCATCTTCGAGGCGTCGAAGGTGGCGCTGATCGCGGTCGGCGTGTTCTTCCCGGTCTATCTCGGTGTCGCTGCGGCGATCCAGGGCATCGACCGCAAGATCGTCGAGGTTGGCCGTGTCTTCAGGCTCGGCCGGCTGGCGATGGCGCGACGGGTGCTGCTGCCGGCGATCCTGCCGGCCTGGATCACGGCGCTGCGCTCGGGGCTGGGGCTGGGCTTCATGTTCGTGGTCGCGGCCGAGATCATGGGCGCCAGCGAAGGCCTCGGCTACCTCCTCGTCGATGGCCAGCAGCTCGGCCGGCCCGACACCATCATTGCGGCCATCATCAGCTTCGCCGTGCTCGGCAAGCTGGCCGACGGCCTCCTCGTCGCCCTGACGCGGCCGGTTCTCGCCTGGCAGGACACGGCCCGCGACAAACTCTGAGAAAGCCCTCGATGCTGAGCTTCGAGACCCTGTCGAAAACCTATGCCGACGGCACGCAGGCGCTGTCGGCCGTCACCCTCGATGTCGCGCAGGGCGAGATCCTGGCGCTGGTCGGCGGCTCCGGCTGCGGCAAGACCACGCTGCTGCGCCTGATCGCCGGTCTCGACCGTCCGAGCGCGGGACGCATCCTGCTCGATGGCGGAGCGATCGCCGAACCGCGTGCCGATGTCGGCGTGATCTTCCAGGAGCCGCGCCTCTTTCCCTGGCTCTCGGTCGCCGAGAATGTCGGCTTCGGCCTGTCGCATCTCTCCGCCTTCGAGCGCGAGGGGCTGGTCACCAACGCCCTCGTCCGGGTCGGGCTCGGCGGGCATGACCGGCGCTGGCCCCGCGAACTCTCCGGCGGCCAGCAGCAGCGAGTCGCCATCGCCCGCGCCCTCGTCACGCGCCCCAAGCTGCTGCTGATGGACGAGCCGTTTTCGGCGCTCGACGCCACCACCCGCGCCAGCCTTCATGGTCATCTCCTCGCCCTGTGGGGCGAGAGCCGGCCCACCGTCGTCATGGTCACGCACGACGTCGAGGAGGCCGTGACGCTGGCCGACCGGATCGTGGTGATGCAGCCCAAGCCCGGGCGGGTCTTCGACGCGTTCGACAACCCGCTCGCCCGCCCGCGCGACCGGCTCTCGCCGGCCTTCGAGGCGGCCAAGCGCGAGATCCTGCGCAGCCTCGATCGTTCGCTGCGCGACGAGGCCCCGCACCAGCAGAAGGCCGCCGAGACGGCCGGGATGTGGTGGTGATAGCGCTCAACCCGTCTTGCGATGGGTTTCCATATAGTGCCGCAGAACCGCGTTCATGCGCGTCTGGTAGCCGCGGCCCTGTGCCTTGAACCAGGTCACAACATCCTCGTCGAACTTGGCGTTGACCGGCGTCTTCTGCGGCGGCAGGCCGATGAAGGCCTCCGCCCAGTCCTCGCGGCGGGTGGCCGGATTGTCGGCCAACGCAGCGATTCGTTCGAGGTCGCTGGCGCGGCCCGGCTTACCGGCTGGCTCGGCGCTCATGATAGATGCTCCTCTCGTCCCTGCTGGCGGGTCGCGCCGAAATCAGATGCATGCGTGCTGCCCGGGGTGTGAAGGTCACGTTGATCACGCGCCCCTCGAACTCGACCAGCATGTTGTAGCGATCCTCGCCGTAGTCGAAGCGATGATCGGCACGGGTCACGACGAAGCGTCCGTCGAACACGACATGCAGATCAGCGAAATCATAGCCGTGGTTGACCCGATTCTGGCTTCGCTTGCCGTCGTCCCAACTGCAGCGCTCATCGAATTCCATGCAGCAAAATCTACATGATCATGTAGATACGGCAAGGCTGTGGCGCCATCGCGCGGCACTGGCCACAGCCGCCGAATGACGCTATCCGCCCAGCAGCCCGCTTCCCGTCATGCAAGGTTCTGACACCATGGACGTCACCGCTCTCCGCGCCCTGCAGGCCCCGCTCAAGGACTCCTACCGTTCCGATCCCGGCCTCGACGACCAGCACATCGCCTGCAAGGTCGAGACCGGCCGTGCGATCGCGCTGGCGGGGTTGCACCCGGCCACCGGCGGCTCGGGCGCCGAACTCTGCTCCGGTGACATGCTGCTGGAGGCGCTCGTGGCCTGCGCCGGCGTCACGCTCAAGGCGGTGGCGACCGCCCTCGAGATCGAGCTGAAGAAGGGCATCGTCCATGCCGAGGGCGATCTCGACTTCCGCGGCACGCTCGGCGTCGCCAAGGACGCCGCCGTCGGCTTCAAGGCGATCCGGCTGTCCTTCGAGGTCGCGACCGATGCGCCGCAGGAGAAGCTCGACACGCTGCTGAAGCTGACCGAGCGCTACTGCGTCGTGTTCCAGACGCTCAACGTGAAGCCTGAGCTCAGCGCGATCCTCTCGGTCGCCTGACCACCAGGCCGCCGCTCACTCGGCGGCCTTCTTCAAGGCCAGACCCTCGGCGAAGGGCAGCGTCGGCTCGCCCTTCGCCTCGTCGAAGTCCAGTGCCACGATGCGCTCGCCGCGGCCGGTGATCTTGCCCGCCGAGGTGCGCAGGCCCGCGACATCGTCCTGCGCCTGGCGGAAATGCTGGTCGAGCTTCTCCGCCCGCTCGCCGAGCCGGCGGACATCGGCCAGGAGCTTGCCGACCTCGCTCTGGATCACCTGCGCCTCCTCGCGCATCCGCGCGTCGCGCACCAGCGACTGCATCAGCTGGATCGCCAGCGCCAGCAGCGAGGGCGAGACGATCATGATCCGGGCGCGATGCGCCTTCTGGATCACGTCGTCGAAATGCTCGTGCAGATCGGCATGGATCGATTCCGAGGGCACGAAGAGCAAAGCGAGGTCCTGCGTCTCGCCGGGCAGGAAGTAGCGCTCGGCGATGTCCTTCACATGCACGCCGACATCGTTGCGCACCCGGGCGGCGGCCGCCCTGCGCGCCTCCTCGCCGCGGGCCTCGCGCAACTGCGTGAAGCTCTCCAGCGGAAACTTGGCGTCGATGACGAGCCCGCGCCCGTCGCCCGGCAGCGTCACCAGGCAATCGGGCCGCTTGCCGTTGGAGAGCTGCGGCTGGAAGGCGAAGAAGGCGACGGGCAGCCCGTCCCGGATGATCGCCTCCATCCGGCCCTGGCCATAGGCGCCGCGCGCCTGCTTGTTGGAGAGCACGTCGCGCAGCGTCACCACCTCGGAGGTGAGGTTGGTCAGGTTCTTCTGGGCGCTGTCGATCACCGCGAGCCGCTCCTGCAGCCGGCCCAGGCTCTCGCTGGTCTGGCGAACATTCTGCTCCAGACCCTGGCCGACCTGGTGGCGCAGACCCTCCATCCGGTCAGCGACGAGGCGCGCGAGATCGCCCTGCCGCGTCGAGAGGATTTCGGCCATGGACTGCATCCGGCCGGTCAGCTCCGCCTGCAGGCGGTTCATCTCGGCGACCTTGTCGTCGGTCTCGCGGGCGCGCTCGGCAGCGATCAGCGCCTCCAGCGCCCGTCGCCGGCTACCGCGCCAGGCGGAAAGCGCCAGCAACAGGAGCAAGCCCAGCGTCGCCCCGCCGAAGCCGAGCGCGGCCTGCGCCCAGGTCACGGGCCGGTCGAGAAGGATGAAGGCGATCTCTGTCATCCCGTCAGGATAACCGATTCGGGTGAATCAATTCGAACGAAAGCGGAACGGTTTGACCCACGCGGCGCGAGCGCTTATGTGGCCGGTTCATCATCCGAAAACCGCGCAGACACAGCTCCATGGCCATCCGCCCGCTCGTCATCCTGCCAGACGCCCAGCTCCGGCTGGTCTCCACCCCGGTGGCCGAGATCACGCCCGAGATTCTCACGCTCGTCGCCGACATGTTCGAGACGATGTATGACGCGCCGGGCATCGGTCTCGCCGCCATCCAGATCGGCGTGCCCTGGCGCGTGGTCACGCTCGATGTTGCCAAGAGGGCGCCCGAGCCGGCTCCGGAAGAGGAGCCGGCCGAGGCCGACGCTGACAGCTCCCAGGAGAAGCGCGACCGCCAGCCGCGCAATCCGATCGCCTTCATCAATCCGGAGATCACCTGGTCCTCGGAGGAGCGCAGCGTCTACGAAGAGGGCTGCCTCTCGATCCCGGAATACTATGAGGAGGTCGAGCGCCCGGCTTCGGTCAGGGTCGCCTACACCGATCTCGACGGGAAGCGGCAGGAGATCGAGGCCGATGGCCTGCTCGCCACCTGCATCCAGCACGAGATCGACCATCTCAACGGCGTGCTGTTCATCGACCATCTCTCGCGCCTCAAGCGCGAGCGCGTCACCAAGCGCTTCGCCAAGCAGGCGCGGCGCGAGGGGTGACGCAAACGCGTTAACTCCCCCCGCGGCTCCTCGGGATGAGGGCTCAGATGATCAGGCGGCGGGCCATCCCTGCCCAGTTGAGGTAGTATCCAGCGTATGAGTTTGCGCGTCATCTTCATGGGCACGCCCGATTTCGCGGTGCCGACCCTGACCGAGATCATCGGCCAGGGCCACGAGGTCGTCAGCTGCTACACCCGCGCCCCGGCCCAGGCCGGCCGTGGCCTCGAACTGAAACCCTCGCCGGTGCACAGGGCGGCCGAGCGCTTCGGCAT
>LNFM01003531.1_pt1 | contig 31707 bp, 21 predicted proteins | sample 596031 | NCBI WGS metagenome assembly LNFM01 (sample SAMN04254537, study PRJNA301005) | activated carbon metagenome | isolation source: dual media filters at the Ann Arbor, Michigan drinking water treatment plant | place: USA: Ann Arbor | reverse complement strand
ATCCTGAAGACGACCGTGCTGCTGACGCGGGAAGGCGATGTGGCGGAGATGAACCGCCTCTATGCCGCGGCCTTCCCGGCGGATGCGCTGCCGGGGATGATGGAGGCGGCGCCAGGGTCGAGGCTGATGCGGCCGCAGGTCCAGGTGCTGCGCGGGCCGCAGGCCATGGGCATGCGTTCGTCCAGCATGGCCAGCAGTCGGACGGCGGTGAGGCCGGCATCGCGGCGTTCGGCCATGGTGGTGCCGCCGGCATGGTCCTGCATGCCCTCGATGGTGATGCGCCACTGCCAGATGGCGACGATGCCGGTGACCACGCCCACCTGCTGCGCCGCCGATTCCAGCTGCGTGCCCTGCTCGATATGCAGTTCGAGAAAACCCTTGTGGCGGCCGGGTTCCATGCGGGTGCGCGGCAGGCCTTCCAGCCCCGCCTCGCGCAGCGCCTGGCGCAGCGGCTTGCCGTGGTAGCGGTTGGACAGGCGGTCGATCTCGTCTTCCGGCAGCTCGCCGATGAAGCTGCGGCTGCCGATGAAGCCGCCGTAATGGCCTTCCTCATCGGCGAAGGCGATGACATCCACCGGCAGGCCGCTGCGGGCCAGCGCCACGCCCGCCATCACGCCGAGTGCGCCATCCAGCCAGCCGGCCTGGTTCTGGCTTTCGATATGGCTGCCGACCAGCAGCTTCGACCCCGCGCCGGGATGGCGGCCGATGACGTTGCCAATTCCGTCGATGCTGGGCTCCAGCCCGCATTCCGCCATGCGGTCCATCAGCCAGCGGCGGCTTTCCATATCCTCGGGCGAGAAGGTCGGGCGATGCACGCCGGTCTTGTAGGCGCCGATCTTTCGAAGGTCGTGCAGATCCTTGAGGAAGCGGGCGGTATCGACCTGGGGCATGTCGTGCGGCCTGGGGCTGTTGCATCGGCATGGTGGAACGCGCATCCCTGGCGCGTCCAGAGAGGGAAGCCAACGCCATGCCCGAGATCAGCCGTTTCATGCCGCCGCCCAGCGGCCGCGCTTGGCCGCCCTTTGCCCTTTCCGTCCGGCATGGCCCGACTCTGTATGTCTCGGGCATCGGGCCGATGGGGCCGGACGGGGTGCCGAAGGATGATTTCGCGGCGCAATTCGCGCTGGTGATCGGCCATCTGATCCTGAAGACGACCGTGCTGCTGACGCGGGAAGGCGATGTGGCGGAGATGAACCGCCTCTATGCCGCGGCCTTCCCGGCGGATGCGCTGCCGGCGCGCACCACCTGCGTGGTGGCCGCGCTGCCGGTGCCGGAGTTCCTGATCGAGATCGAGTGCATCGCCGCGGTGTATTGAACCGCGGCCTCTCAGGTGGTCAGCCCGCCATCCACCACCACCGTCTGGCCGGTGACCATGGCGGCGCCGGCCAGCAGGAAGACGATGACCTCGGCCAAATCCTCCGGCGTGCAGCGGCGCTTGAGCAGCGCGCCCTCGATGGAGGAACGGCGCTGTTCCTCCGTCCATTCGATCATCCAGCTGCTGTCCACGGCACCCGGCGCCACCGCATTCACCCGCACCTGGGGCGCCAGGCCGCGCGCCAGGTTCTTCGTCAGCGAGATCACGCCGGCCTTGGTCGCGCCATAGGCCATGGAGGACCCGGCCGAGTTGAGGCCGGCGATGGAGGCGATGTTGACCATCGAACCCCCCGCCGCGCGCAGCGCCGGCCCGGCGGCCTTGGCGCAGCGGAACACGCCGCGGAGGTTAACCTCCAGCACCGCATCCCACAGCTCCTCCGTCAGCCGGTCGAATTCATGCGGCGCGATGGCCGTCGGCGTGCCGGGCGTGCCGGCATTGTTCACCAGGTAGTCGAGCCGCCCGAGATCGGCGACGGCCTGTTCCACCATCCGCGCCGCATCCGTCGCATCCGCGACATTGCCCGGCGCGGGCAGGATGCGGGCATTGGTCTCGGATTGCAGCCGCGCGACCGATTCCGCACCGCGTGCATCGCCCGAGAGAAAATTGATGGCCACGTCGCAGCCGCTGCGCGCCAGCAGCGTGGCGGTGGCCAGCCCGATGCCGGAGGCACCGCCGGTAACGAGGGCCGCCTTGCCCCGAAGATCGTAGGTGATCATGCCTCGCGCCCCTCCCCCGCCAGCGTGCCGATCTGTCGCAGCGCGCGCTTCAGCGCGAGCAGCCGCCGGTCGCGATCCTCCAGCACCGCGGCCGTCTCGCCCGGCCAGTCATAGAAGCCGGCGCCCGCCATCACGCCGGTGCGGCCCGCGGCCACCAGCGCATCCACCGTATCGCATTGCCCGCGCACCGGCGGCGGTTCGTACATGCGGTTGGCCAGGCTGGTCTGGGTGAAGGCCAGGCCGGTGAAATCCGCCTTGGCGAGGACGCCAAGAATGGGCAGGCGCAGCGAAATACCCTCGATGATCGCGGTGTCGATCTCGGCGGCGGTGGCCACCCCCTCATCCAGCAGCTTCTGGACTTCCAGCGCGATGGCGGATTGCACGCGGTTGGCGATGTAGCCGGGCACGAATTTCCGCATCAGCACCGGGCGCTTGCCCATGGCGCGGCAGAACTCCACGGCGAATTGCACAACGGCAGGGTCACAGGACGGCCCGCCGACGATATCCACCAGATCCACCAGGTAGGGCGGCGTGTACCAGTGCATGATCAACGCCCGGCCCTGCCGGCGTTCGGGGATCAGCGGGAAGGGATCCAGGTAGCTGGTGTTGCTGGCGATGATGGCCTCCGCCGGCGCCAGGCGGTCGATCTCCGCGAACAGGGCGCGCTTGGCGTCCGGCTGTTCGATGATGGCTTCCAGCACCAGGTCGGCGTCTTCCAGCGCCTCCGCCAGCACCGGCAGGCGGGTCACGGCATGGTGCAGCCATTCGGCATCGGCGTCCCGCGGCGCCTCGCCGGCCACCACCAGCGTCTCCAGCGCCGTTTCCATCAAGCCGCCGGCCTTGTCCAATGTGGCCATGCTGCTGTCGGTCAGCCGGACCTCATGCCCGCCGAGCGCGAAGACCAGCGCCAGGGCGTGGCCCATGGTGCCCGCGCCGATGACCGCGACCTTGATGCCCATTGCGTTCCACCCCGAAGATCAGGCGGGGAAACTGGCCCGGCCGCGCGCCGCGGGCAAGTCGCGGTCTCCTAGCTGCCCCGATAGGTGGCGTAGGACCAGGGCGAACAGAGCAGCGGCACGTGGTAGTGCCCCTGCCCCGCCGCCAGCCGGACGACGATCGGCACGACATCGAGAAAACCCTCGCCGCCGAAATGCGCGCCGATATGGAAGCGCAATTCGTAGGTGCCTGGCGCGAAATTCTCCGCATTCAGCAGCGGCCCATCGGTGCGGCCATCGGCATTCGTGACCGCCTCGGTCACCTTCACCGGGCCGGCGGCGTCGTGGTGGAAAAGTTCCACAAGCACGCCGGCCAGCGGCCGGCCGCTGGCCGTATCCAGGATATGGGTGGTGAGGGCGGAGGGCTTCATTCGCGCGGCGCCCCGGCGGCCACCCAGGCGATCAGCTTGGCGCGTTCTTCCTCCGTCATCTCGGTCATGTTGCCGGGCGGCATCGCGTCCGTCGCCACCTGCTGGCGGATGGATTGCGCCCAGCGGCGGATCTGCCCCGCCTCATCCAGCCGCACGCCCTTCGGCGCCTCCACGATGCCTTCCTGCGTCGGGCGGGCCGCGTGGCAGGAAGCGCAGCGGGCGGCGGTGATGGCCTGCACCTCGGCGAAGGCGGGGGCCTCCGCGCCGGCGGGGCTGCGCTCGGGCATCAGCACGAAGGCCATGATGCCGATGACCACCGCGGCGGCGGCCGGCAGCGCCACCGGGTTCCGGCCGAATTGCCGCTGCACGAAGAACTGCCGCACCAGCGCGCCGGCCAGCGTGATCGCCAGCAGCACCACCCAGTTCCATTCCGCGCCCCAGGTCATGGGGTAGTGCGGGCTGATCATCAGGAACAGCACCGGCAGGGTCAGGTAGGTGTTGTGGACGCTGCGCTGCTTGCCCCAGCGGCCATATTTCGCATCCGGCACCTGCCCCGCCTGCATGGCGGCCACCATCTTCCGCTGGCCGGGAATGATCACCATGGCGACATTCGCCACCATGATGGTGCCCGTCATCGCGCCGATCTGGAGGAAGGCGCCGCGGCCGGAGAAGATGTGGCAGGCGGCGAAGGCGGCCACCACCAGCAGCCCGACCCCGAAGGCCGAGAGCAGCCTGTCATTCTCCCCCCATTTGGACCGGCAGGCGAGGTCATAGACCACCCAGCCGCCCACCAGCATGGCCGCCGAGATCGCCACCGCCACGCCGGGGGTCAGGTCCATCACGGCCGGGTCGACCAGATAGGTGCTGGCCTGGACCCAATAGATCAGCATGAACAGGCTGAATCCGCTGATCCAGGTCCAATACGCCTCCCATTTGAACCAGTGCAGCTTCTCGGGCAGGCTGGCCGGGGCGTTGGCGTATTTCTGCTTGTGATAGAAGCCGCCGCCATGGATCGACCATTGCTCCCCCTTCACCAGGGGATTGCCATCCCTTGGCGGGTCCAGCTGGTTGTCAAGGCCGATGAAGTAGAAGCTGGTGCCGATCCAGGCGATGCCGGTGATCAGGTGCAGCCAGCGGATCAGCAGATTCGCCCATTCGGCGAGGTAGGCGAGGTCCATCGTCTCGGGCGTCCTTCGGCCCCGGGGAAAGGCCCCGCGGCGCCTGTTGCATAGCAACATTCGCGCCAGCGGGCGCCGGCGTCCAGCGTCACGCAAGGGTCACCCGCCCCGCGGCCTTGTGTGGGCGACCGCCCTGCAATCGGGGCGCGTTTCATGGTAGCCATGTCATCCGGCAGCCTTCCGGCCGTATTCCGCGGCCCGGCCCGCTGCCGTGGCGGAGGTCGTGTCGGTCGATGGACGGAACCAGTTTGGTGATGCTCGGGATCATCCTGGCATTGCTGTGTGCCTCCGCCATGTTCTCCGGCACGGAAACCGCCTTCACCGCCGCCAGCCGCGCCTTCGTCACCCGCCGCGCCAAGGAAGGCGACCGCCGCGCGGCAACCCTCGGCCGGCTGAGCGAGCGCAAGGACCGGGTGGTGGCCGCCATCCTGGTCGGCAACAACCTGGTCAACACCACCGCCACCGCGCTGGCCTCCGCGCTGCTGATCTCCTGGTTCGGGGAAGGCGGCGTGGCCTATGCCTCCCTGGTCATGACCGCCCTGCTGGTGATCTTCTCCGAGGTCCTGCCGAAGACGCTGGCGCTGCGATCCCCGGATGCAGCGGCGATGCGCGTGGTGCCGGTGCTGTCCATCACCATGCGGGTGCTCGGCCCGGTGGCCGATCTGGTGAATATCGTGGTGCGCGGGACGCTGCGGCTGATGGGCTTCAAGACGCCGGAGGCCGAGCGCCCGGGCATCACGGAGGATGAGCTGCTGGGCGCCATCGACCTGCATGGCATGGGCCAGCAGGGGCCGGCGGATCTCGCGGCGCGGCAGGAACGCGGCATGCTGCGCGGCGTGCTGGCACTGGACGACATGGTGGTGCGCGACGTGATGACGCACCGGTCCCGCGTGGTGGCGCTGAATGTGGCCGAGGCGCCGGAGGCGCTGCTCGCCAAGGTCCTGGCATCCCCGCATGCGCGGTTTCCCCTTTGGGGCCAGGACAGCCACGAGATTCTGGGCGTGGTGCATGCGCGCGACGTGCTGCGGGCCTTGCAGGCCGCGGGCGGCGATGCCGCCAGGATGGACCTGGCCGCCGTGGCGCACCCCGCCTCCCTGGTGATCGAGACGCGCCCGCTGCGCGAGCAGTTGCAGGAATTCCGCAAGGCCCCGATCAAGATGGCGATGGTGCTGGACGAATACGGGTCCCTGAAGGGCATCGTCACGCTGGAGGACATCGTCGAGGTCGTGGTGGGCCAGATCGTGCAGCGCGGGGAGGCCATATTGGGCGACCTGGCGGAGAATGGGGAGGTCGAGGTGCGCGGCGACCTGCGGGTCCGCGACATCAACCGCGAGTTGGGCTGGGACCTGCCGGAGGATGAGGCGGCGACGATTGGCGGCCTTCTGGTGGCCCGCCAGCGCGGCATCCCGAAGGTGGGAACCGAGGTGACCATCGGCGCCTATGCCCTTCAGGTGCTGGAACGCCGCGGCCAGCGGATCGACCGGCTGATGGTGCGGCCGCTGGCCGCCGCCGCCCAGCCCTGACCCGATGCGGGTGAAACAGCCCGAAACCGCCCACCACGCCCAGTATTGGACCTGCGCCCGGCTTACTGGATAAGCTGCGGCGCGAAAAACCGGGAGCCCGCCATGCGTCGCCATCTCGCCATGCTCGCATTCACCGGCGCCTTCACCGGCGCGATTGCCCTCCTCGGCGCCGGCGCACTCGCCCAGGCGGAGGCGGAACGCCAGGTGGACGCCGCGCTGGAAAGGCTGCGCCAGGCCTTCGGGCCGGAGGCCAGGCTGGCCGTCGGGCTGCGGCAGGTGGACCCCGTGACCGGCCGTGCGCGCCTCGGCGACGTCACCATCACCGGGCCGAAGGAACGCATCTCCGTCACCGAATTGCTGCTGCAGGACGTGACGGGCACGCGGCTGGGCCGGGCGGAGGCCCGATCCATCGTGCTGGTGACCAATATCGGCACGGATGACGACCGCTTCGAGGTGGCGCGCCTGGTGCTCGGCGGCATGGCGCTGCCCGCGGCTGGGCAGTCCTTCAGCCTCGCCACCTTCGAGCTGGGCGCGATGGAGCTGGAATCGCTGCGCGGCACGAGCCGGCAGGGCACGCTGGCGCTCGGGCGCGCCACGCTGGAAGGCTACGGGCCAGGCGTGCTCGGCGCCGCTGCGATCGAGGGCGTGGAGTTCAGCGATACCGGCAAGGCCGGCCTCGGCTTCCGGCTGGGCCGCGCCGCGGTGCAATCCATGGTGCTGCCGCCGCTGAATGGGTCCATGCCCGATCCGCGGCAGTTTTCCGTGCAGCTGATGACGCTGGAGGGGGCGGAACTGCGCGACCCGGACAAGCAGGTGGACCTGGCCATCGGCCGCTTCGCGCTGCGGGACTGGGTGCCGGGCCGCCTGACCGACCTGGCGGTGGAAGGTGTGCGCGTGGCCGCGCCCTTCGGCGTGCTGGGCGCGGGGACTGTGCGGATCGGTCGCATCGCATCCCAGGGCATCGACATGGCCGGCACCATGATTGCGCTGCTGGACGAGGTGGGCGTGCCGGATCCGGTTGTCGGCTCGCCCCAGCATATCGTCATCGAGGGTGTGACGGCGGAGGCGGGCGGGCAGTCGCTTTTCACCCTGGGGCGGACCGCCGCGGATAGCAGCGCGGATGCCAACGGGCTGATGACGACCGGCATGGTGATGCAGGGCCTGCGCATGACGCTGCCCGCCGGCAGCGTCACCTGGCTGGAACAGCACGGATACCAGGATATCGCGGGCGGGATGGATCTGCGCGCAACCGGCCGGCGGGAGGGCGGGGTGCTGGACCTCGCCCCCTTCACGCTGAGCTGGGACCAGGCCGCCAGCATCGGCTTGCAGACCAGCCTGACCGGCATCCCGATGCCGCTGCCCGGCGCCCGGCAGGATGATGATGCGATGATGGCGGAGCTGATGCAGGCGCGGCTGCATGGGCTGACGCTGTCGCTGCGGGACCACGGCCTGCTCGGCCGCGTCATCGCCCAGCAGGCACGCAGCCAGCGCATTCCGGAAGCGCAGCTGCGCGAGCAATATGCGCAGATGGCGCTCGCCATGCCGATGCCGGGTGAGGCGCCGGCACCCCCTGCCCGCCGCGCGGCACCCGTGCCCGCACCCGCTGGCAAGGGCGCCGCCCCAGCCGCGCCACCGGCCGGGTCCAAGGGCGCGGCTGCACCCCCGGCGGCAGCCCCGGCGGCTGCGGATCCGTTCCAGACAGTTCGGGAAGCCGTCGCCCGCTTCATCCGCCAGCCGGGCGAGCTGGAATTCACCCTGCGCCCGCCGCAGCCGATCAGCTTCGAGGAGATGCAGGAGCTGGCCGGCGCAGGCCCGGCGGCCGCGGCGCGACGCCTCGGCCTGTCTGCCGTGGCGCGCTGACGCTCAGAGCCATTTCACCGCGGGCGAACACGGTGATCGGCACCATGGCGGAATGCGTTGAGCTTCGCCCGCCGCATCCCGCTCTGGCCTTTACTGATCGCGGGATTCAGCGTTCTCGGCGATTCCGCCTCAACGCATCCCGTCCTGGCTTTTGCTGATCGCGGGATTCAGCGTTTTCGGCGATTCCGCCTCAACGCATCCCGCCCTGGCTTTTGCTGATCGCGGGATTCAGCGTTTTCGGCGATTCCGCCTCAACGCATCCCGCTCCGGGTATTTGCAGGGGGGGGAAGGTCAGCGGCGCCTGACCCAACGCCGCCTTTTAATCATACTGTCGTGGTGGCAGCCTGCATGCGCAGCGCCATCAGCACGCATTCCGGCGTTGCCGGCAGGTCCAGCGCCTCCACCCCGATCGCATCCTTCAGCGCATTGGCCACGCTGATCGCCAGCAGCACCGGCGGCTCGCCCACCGCCTTGGATCGGAAGATGGTTTCGCTGCGCGCCGGCGCGCCTTCCAGCAGCCGCACGTTGAAGATGGGCGGCACGTCGCGCGATCCGGGGATCTTGTAGGTCGAAGGCCCCACCGTCCGCAGCCGTCCCTGCGGGTCCCACCACAGTTCCTCGCAGGTCAGCCAGCCCATGCCCTGCACGAAGGCGCCCTCGATCTGGCCGCGATCGACGGCAGGGTTCAGGCTGCGGCCACAATCCTGCACGATGTCGGTGCGCAGGCAGCGGTGCTCGCCGGTCAGCGTGTCCACGATCACCTCCGACACCGCCGCGCCGTAGGAGAAGTAGAAGAACGGGTTGCCGCGCATCGTCGCGCGATCCCAGTGAATATCCGGCGTGCGGTAGAAGCCGGTGGAGGACAGCGAAACCCGTTCCAGGAAGCAGAGTTTTGCGAGCTCGCCGAATTCCAGGAAGCGGTTGCCGCCGACCTGCTCGGCCCAGACGCGGTTGTCGGCGAAGATCACGGACTCCACGGGAATGCCGAAGCGTTTCGCCGCCACCTCCGCCATGCGGCCCTTGATGGTTTCCGCCGCATTATGCGCCGCCCAGCCATTCAGGTCGCTGCCGGTGCTGGCGGCCGTCGGCGCGGTGTTCGGCACCTCCGCCGTGCTGGTGGCCGTGATGGCGATGCGGTCGAGATCGACGCCGAACACGTCGCAGACCACCTGCGCCACCTTCACGAACAGCCCCTGCCCCATCTCCGTGCCGCCATGGTTCAGCCGGATCGAGCCATCCGAATACACATGCACCAGCGCGCCCGCCTGGTTCAGATGCATGATGCCGAAGGAAATGCCGAAGGCCAGCACCATGGAGCCCAGGCCGCGCCGCAGCGTGGGGTGCGTGGCGTTGAAGGCCGCGATCTCGCCGCGCCGGCGGTCCCATTCGCTGTCGCGCTTCGCCTCGGCCCAGACGCGGGCGATCAGGTCGCCCTCGACCTCCTGGCCATAGGGCGTCTCCTCCCCCTTGCCCGGTGCGCCGAGGAAATTGCGCGCGCGCACTTCCTCCGCCGGCAGGCCGCAGGCGGCGGCGATGCGGTGCACCACATCCTCCATCAGCAGCGCGCCCTGCGGGCCGCCAAAGCCGCGGAAGGCGGTGTGGGAGACGGTGTTGGTCCGCACGGCGCAGCCGGTGATCGCCACATCGGCCACGTCGCAGCAATTCAGCGCATGGGTGATGGCGCGGAACACCACGCCGCCCGACATATCCAGCGACCAGCCGCCATCCGCCGCCAGCAGCGCCTGCAGCCCCAGCACGCGGCCCTGCGCATCGAAGCCCGCGGTCCAGCGATACAGGAAGGGGTGGCGCTTGCCGGTGGCGATCATGTCCGCGCGCCGCGACAGGCGCAGCCTGACCGGCCGCCCGGTGTGCCGGGCTGCCAGCGCGGCGGCGGCGGCGACCCAGCTCGCATTGCTTTCCTTGCCGCCAAAGCCGCCACCCATGCGCCGGCAGGTGACGGTCACGCCGTTGCAGGCGCCGCCTAGCACGCGGGCCACCACATGCTGCGCCTCCGACGGGTGCTGGGTGGAGGAGGTGACCAGCATCTCGCCATCCTCCCCTGGCGTCGCGATGGCGATATGGCCTTCCAGGTAGAAATGCTCCTGCCCGCCGGCGCGGAACTCCGCCTCGATCCGGCGCGGCGCGGCGGCGATGGCGCGTGCCGCATCGCCGCGCGCCATGGTCTGGGGTGCCACCACATGCTGGTTCAGCTCCAGCGCCCGCTCGATGCTCAGCACCGGCTCCAGCGGCGTGATCTCGGCGCGCACCGCGGCGGCGGCCCGCAGCGCGGCATCCCGCGTGGTGGCCACCACCAGGGCCAGCGGCTGGCCAGCGAATTCCACCAGCGGGTCGGCAAACAGCGGCTCGCCGGAGCCGGAGGCGGCGATGTCGTTCTGGCCCGGAATGTCGCGCGGGCCGAGCACGGCGACGACGCCCGGCATCGCCAGCGCGGCGGCAGCGTCGAGCGAAACCAGCGTGCCATGCGCGACGGCAGACAGCACCAGCGCGGCATGCAGCGTGCCGGCAGCCTCCGCCGTGTCATCGGTGAAACGCGCCTCGCCGGTTGTGTGCTTCAGCGCGCTGTCATGCCGCAGCGCGGCCCCCATGCCCTTCATGGCACATAATCCGCGACGTCGAGCGTGAGATCGGGCTGCGACGCCCGCAGATGCAGCCGCCGCAGCAGCCCCTGCACCACCATCAGCCGATAGGCCGCCGTGCCGCGCCAATCGGACAGGGGCGCGATATCCTCCGCCAGCGCCGCCGCCGCGGCATCCAGCGCAGCGGCATCCAGCCGGCGGCCGACCAGGGCGGCCTCCGCACGCGGCGCGCGGGCCGCCATCGGGCCGACGCCGCCGAAGGCGAGCCAGGCCGCTGCCACGCGCCCTGCATCCAAGCCCCCTGGCTCAAGCCGCAGCCGCAAGGCGGCGCCCACCGTCGCGATATCCTGGTCGTGCCGCTTGCTGATCTTCTCGCAGATGAAGATGTCCGCCGGGTCCGGGCGCGGCAGGGTGATGGACACCACCACCTCATCCGCCGCCAGGTCGTTCACCCGGTAGCCCTTCAGGAACGTCTCCACCGGCAGCACGCGCCGGCCGCGCAGCGAGGCGACCGTCACGCTGGCACCCAGCGCCAGCAGCGGCGGCAGCGCGTCCCCGATGGGGGAGGCCGTGCCGAGATTGCCGCCGAGCGTGCCCAGCCCGCGGATCTGCCGTGAACCGAGCCGTGCCAGCAGCGCCGCGAAGGGCGCAAAACCCGGCTCCTGCCGGAACAGCGCCAGCAGCCGGGCATAGGGCACCGCGGCGCCGGCCTCGATGCCCTCCGGACCCGCCTGCAACGCATGCAGCTCCGGCACGCCGAGCAGGCAGATCACCTCCGCCGGCTGCTCCCGGTGATCCGACACGCGCAGGCCGAGATCGGTGCCGCCGGCCAGCAGCCAGGCCGCGGGATGTGCCGCGCGCAGCGCCAGCAGCGCATCCAGCGTCACCGGCCGATGGAACACCTGGCCCGGCGCCTCGAACCGTGCCGCCTCCGGCGCGGGCAGCACCGGCGCGGGCCATGCGTCATCCGCCAGGGCGGCGAAGACATCGAGGATCGGGCGGTAGCCGGTGCAGCGGCACAGATTGCCGGCCAGCGCCTCATGCACCTCGCCACCCTCCCGCGCATGCGCCCAGGCGGTCATGACGATGCCCGGCGTGCAGAAGCCGCATTGCGTGCCGTCGCTTTCGGCCATGGCGCGCTGGATCGGGTGCGGGCTGCCATCCGGCTGGCGCAGCCCTTCCACCGTGCGAATGGCCTGGCCATGCAACTGACCGAGCAGGGTCAGGCAGGCATTGATCGGCGTGCGCGCCCCCTCCGCCCCTTCGAGGACCACGGTGCAGGCGCCGCAATCGCCTTCCGCGCAGCCTTCCTTGGTGCCTGGCAGGGCCGCCGGCCCACGCAGCCAGTCCAGCAGCGATGTGGTGGGGGATGTGCCGGGCGGCAGGCTGACCTGCCGCCCGTTGAGAAGGAAACCGATGGCCGTGGCGCTCATGGCCCGAGAGTAAGCAATTAACGGGCCTGACTTCTACCCGGCTTCGGGTGGTGGCTCGCCCAGCAACCGGGCGGCCAGGCTCGCCAGGCCACGCAGCGGCACCGGCAGCCAGGCCGGGCGGTTGGCGATCTCGTAGCCCACTTCGTAGGCAGCCTTCTCCACCAGGAACAGGTCGAGCGCCGCCGCCGCACCTGCCGGCACCGGCCCGGCCTCCGCCTGCCAGGCGTTGTTGTAGGCGGCGAGGAAGGCCGCCTCCGCCGCCTCCCGCCAGCGCGTGATCAGCGCGGCGCGGCGGGGCGTGGGCGCGGCGGTGGCGGTGGCCGATTCCTCCGTCGCGGCGGCGACCGCCGCGGCATAGTCCAGGCTGCGCAGCAGGCCGGCCACGTCGCGCAGCGGGCTGTACTTGGCCCGCCTCGCATCCAGGGTCCGCGCCGGCTCCCCCTCGAAATCCAGGATCACCGCATCGCCGGGCGCCACCAGCACCTGGCCGAGGTGGAAATCGCCATGGATGCGAGTGGCCGTCAGCGCGGTGGGGTCCGGCTTGCGGGCGCGCAGGGCGGCCAGCAGCCGGTCGCGCTGCGCCAGCAGCCAGGCGGCCAGCGCCTCGGACTCCCCATCCAGCCCCGGCCGGGCCAGCTGGTCCAGGGCGCGGGCGAGCATGGATTCGGTCTGCCCGACCCAGGCCTCCACCATCGCGGCATCGGCGGTCTCCGGCGCGAAATCCGGGTCCTCCGACGGCCGCGCCAGCACCAGGTGCAGCTGCGCCAGGCGCCGGCCGATGGCTTCCGCCAGGGGCAGGTAGCCGGCCAGCGGGTCCTCCGGCTCGGCTTCCGTCAAGGCGGCGTCGTCCACCGTGCGGGCCAGCCAATCCAGCGTCCAGCCCCAGGCATCGCCCTGGTTGCGGCTGAAGGCCTGCAGCACCATCAGCGTATGCGGCACGCCATCCGGCCCCTGGCGCGTTACCTCGCCCAGCAATGCCGGCGTACCGGGGTAGCCGGCGCGGGTCAGGTGCCGGGCCATCTCCGCTTCCGGGTGGCGGCCCGGCAGCACGCGGCGGAACAGCTTGAGCACCACCGCCTCCCCGATGATCACCGTGGAGTTGGATTGCTCGACGCCGAGGCGCCGCACCTCCGGCATCTCCGGCAGCGCCATGTCGCGCAGCGCCTCGGTCGCGGTGAAATGCAGCGTGCCGTTCGGCGTCTGCATGGTGCTGCCCTTGCGGCAGGCGGCGAGCATGGCGCGGACGAAGCCATCCACCGCCATGCCGTCCGTCAGCAGGCCCACGCGCGGACCCTGGCGCAGCCGGGCCAGGGCGAGCTGGCCGGAAGGCAGGCCCTCCTCCTCGACCGGTACGCGGGCCAGCGGCAGCGACCAGCGCGTGCCGTCCGGCGTCTCGATCTCGGCCAGGATCATCAGCGGGTTGGTGTTGAAGGGCACGGCATAGGCGAAGCGCGGATGGCCGGCGGCGGCCTGGTCCTTCTGGCCGAACCAGCGGCGGCGGCGCAGCCATTCGGGCAGCACCTCCCGCTCCAGCACCCGGCGGGCTTCCTCCAGCAGCGCCTGGGCGCCGCCGGCCTTCAGATCCGCGGGCGCCACCAGGGTGCGCAGCTCCGGCAGCGGCTCCGGCGCCGGGCTGTGCCAGGGCGGCAATTGCGCGCCCTCCGCCAGCAGGAACCACATGAAGGCATAGGGCGGCAGGGTCAGCGGATAGGTGCCCGATCCCACCGGCGGGAAGGGCGTGCCGCCCAGCATCTCCACCGGCACCCGGCCATGCAGGCTGGCCAGGTCCAGCTCCACCGCCTGCGCGGCGCGGGAGAGGTTGAACACGCACAGCACCACATCGCCCTCATGCTCGCGCAGATAGGCCAGCACCTTGCGGTTGCCGGGATACAGCAGCCGCATGGTGCCGCGCCCGAAGGCGCGCGAGCGGCGGCGCACCGCCAGCATGCGGCGGGTCCAGTTCAGCAGGCTGTGGCTGTCCCGCGCCTGGGTTTCCACATTCAGCGTCTGGTAGCCATACATCGGGTCCTGGATGGTCGGCAGCACCAGCGCCGCGGGATCGGCGCGGGAAAAACCGCCATTGCGGTCGGGCGACCACTGCATCGGCGTGCGCACGCCGTCGCGGTCGCGCAGGAACACATTGTCCCCCATGCCGATCTCGTCGCCGTAGTAGATCACCGGCGTGCCGGGCATCGACAGCAACAAGCCGTTCATCAGCTCGATCCGCCGCCGGTCATTTTCCATCAGCGGCGACAGGCGCCGGCGGATGCCGAGGTTGATGCGCGCGCGTCGATCCGCGGCGTAGATCGACCACAGCGTGTCCCGCTCGGAATCCGTGACCATCTCAAGCGTCAGCTCGTCATGGTTGCGCAGGAACACCGCCCATTGGCAGCCATCCGGAATCTCCGGCGTCTGGCGCAGGATGTCGGTGATCGGGAAGCGGTCTTCCTGTGCGACGGACATGTACATCCGCGGCATCAGCGGAAAGTGGAAGCACATGTGGCATTCATCGCCATCGCCGAAGTATTCCTGCACATCCTCCGGCCACTGGTTCGCCTCCGCCAGCAGCATGCGGTTCGGGTAGCGATCCTCCAGCGCCGCGCGGATGCGCTTCAGGATGGCGTGGGTCTCGGGCAGGTTCTCGTTGTTGGTGCCGTCGCGTTCGACCAGATAGGGCACGGCATCCAGCCGCAGCCCGTCCACGCCCATGTCGAGCCAGAAGCGCATCACGCGCAGCACGGCTTCCAGCACGCGGGGATTGTCGAAGTTCAGGTCGGGCTGGTGGCTGTAGAAGCGGTGCCAGTAATGCGACTTGGCCACCGGGTCCCAGGCCCAGTTCGATTTCTCGGTATCCAGGAAGATGATGCGCGTGCCGTCATAGCGGTTCGGGTCATCCGACCAGACATAGAAATCCCGCTGCCAGGATCCGGGCGGGGCGTGGCGGGCGCGCTGGAACCAGGGATGCTCGTCGCTGGTATGGTTGATCACCAGCTCCGTGATCACCTTCAGCCCGCGGTTATGCGCCTCCCGCACCAGGCGGCGGAAATCGGCCAGCTTGCCGTAATCGGCATGCACATCGGTGTATTCGGCGATGTCATAGCCATCGTCGCGGCGTGGCGAGGGGTAGAAGGGCAGCAGCCAGATCGCATCCGCGCCGAGGCCCGCCACGTGATCCAGCCGCGCGATCAGCCCGGCGAAGTCGCCGATGCCGTCATCATTGCCGTCCATGAAGGATTTGGGATGGAGCTGGTAGATGACGGAATCGCGCCACCATTGCACGTCGCGCTCCGCCTGCGGCCCTGTGGCCGCATAGATTCCCTGGGCCTGATCCTTCGCGCTGCTGCTGCGTCCGTCCGCCATGCTGGTCCCCTTGGTCAAGCGCCCGGAACGCGGGGGAAGCCACGCCGTTCCGCCCCTGACGTCAATCGGGTGCCGCGACCCTGCCGGATCGTCCGGCGCCATCACGCAAAGGCGCGGGGATCAGCCAGCAATGTCTCGTTTGGCGCGGCGTTTCCAGAATTCTGAAGGCTTTGCCCTCAGCTATGCGGGAAGCCGATGAAGACGTAGCCGACCTGGCGGATGGTGATGATGCAGCGCTCCCCCATATCCGGCGCCAGCTTCTGCCGCAGATGCAACACGGCATTGTCCACCGCGCGGTCGCCCGCGCGCCAGGGCCGGCGGAAGACCTGCTGGGTCAGCGCCTCCCGCGTCTGGACCTCGCCGGGCATGGCGGCCAGGGCGGCCAGCAGGTCGAATTCCGCCCCTGTCAGCTCCAGCAGGCTGCCATCCGGCCGCACCAGGCGCCGTTCCACCGCCTGCAACCGCCAGCGGTCGCGCCGCGGCGAGGTGGCGGCCAGATTGCCGGGGCGACGAATGCGGGCACGCAGCCGGGCCACCAATTCGCGGCCGGAGACCGGCTTCACCAGGAAATCATCCGCCCCCAGCTCCAGCCCCAGCACGCGGTCGGTTTCCTCCCGGTTGCCGGTGACGATCAGGATCGGCGCGTCGGTCCGCGCGCGCAGTTCCGGCAGATGCGGCAGCGTATCCACCGGCCCCAGCCGCTGGTCCAGGATGATCGCATCCAGGCGATGCGTCTCCACGATCGCGAGCGCCGCCGCGAAGGAATTCGCCACCACCGTCCGCAGGCCATAGCGGGCCAGGTAGGCGGCCATCTCATCCGTCAGTTCACGCTCATCATCGGCCAGCAGCACCAGGGGCGACTGGGCCTGGCCCAGCAGGGCCGAATCCTCGGTCCGTGCTGCAAGCTCGGCCCCCGGGCGGGCGGCAATCGTCCGCGACGTCATGATTTGTCTCCCGGGTCGGGGCGTATCTCCGAAAATGGAGACGTTCCCCGACATTCGCGTGTACCCGAGGACGCCAGACGACGTCGAGCGTCCGTCTCAGCAATTGCGAGATTTGTTACCGCCAAACGCGACAACACGACGACGCGTTAACGTTTCATTCATCGCTCCGCCTTCACGGGGCGGTCCGGTCCACCGGCCTCCGTCCCCTCCCTGCGAACGGAGCCGCACCGATGAACATGCCGATCGGCCTTGGCAGCGGCCAGGGCCACCCCAGCAAGGGTCTGCGCCTGGACCAGCGTCGCCAGAGCTTCTCCGACCGCGCCAGCCGCTTCGGCGTGCTGGTGGTGGATGACGAAATCGAGGTGCTGGAGGAACTGGCCGCCATGCTCGGCCGCCGGGGCCTGAATGTACTGTCGGCCGGATCCGCCGAGGCAGCGCTGGCCGTGCTGCGCGGCCGGCGGGATATCGCCACGCTGGTCAGCGACATCCGCATGCCGGTGATGGATGGCCTGTCGCTGGCCGAAGCCGCGCTGCGGGGCCGCAGCGAAGCGGAAGCGCTGGAGGTGGTGCTGATCACCGGCTACGCCTCCGCCGCCCAGGGCGTGGCCGCGGCGCGGCTGGGCGCCTTCGGTGTCCTGCAAAAGCCGATGCGCGGCGCCGACCTGGCGCAGATGGTGCTGGATGCGCTGGACCGCGCCATCCTGCGCCGCACGGCGCCAGCCGTACTGGGCAACACGGCGCCAGCCGTATTTGGCAACACGGCGCCCGCCGTATTTGGCAACACGGCACCCGCCAGCCAGGCCGCGCGACAGGCCGGCACCTGGCCCCCGGCGCGGCCCACCGGCACCCTGCACAGCCCGGTGGCCTGGACGCGGCGGCCCATTTCCCCGCCGGGGCTGCCGCCGCTTTCCGCCGGCGCCGCGCCAGTCGGCAAGATGTCGGCCGGCAACCCCGCCTGGTCGCGGCCCGGATCCCAGGCCTGGCCCGCCGAGCCGCCGCTGAACCCGACCCATGCGGCCGAGGCCCTGTTGCAGACGCTCGCGCAGCACCTGGATGCCGCCGGCAACGGCATCGAGACCATCGCCCGCGAGCTGCGCGGCCCGATCGGCGACCTGCTGCGCGCCGCGCCGCGGGTGGAGGGGGCAGCCGGGGGGCCGCGCCGGCTGCTCGCCCTGCTGGATGATCTGATGGACATCGCCGCCCTTGAATCCGGCGTCGCCGCGCCGCAGCGGGCGCCGATCTCGGCACCCGGACTGCTCGGCGCGGTCGCGGCGCGGCTGGCGACACTGGGGCTGCGCTGCGGCCGGCGCATCATCCTCCAGCCGGATGCGGACCCGGCCTTCCAGCTGGACACCACCCGGCTGGTCCGCGCCTTCGCCCTGCTGGCCACCGCATCGCGGCCGGCGGACGGGAGCGCGGATCTGTCGATCGATGCGGGCGCCGGCCAGGCCAGGCTCGACCTGGTGATCCGCCCCGCCTCGCCCAGCGTGACAACCCAACCGGGGCCAACCCAGCCGGGGGCAACCCAGCCGGGGGCAACGCCGGCCGATCGCCGCCTGCCGATCGCCATCGCGCGGCGCCTGGTCGCGTTGCAGGGCGGCCGGCTGGATGCCTGGACCCTGCCCGAGGGTGGGCTGCGCGCCCGGCTGCTGATCCGCAGCAGTTGAACACCCCGGCGGCGCCAGCCCTGCCCCGCGCCGCCACCACCACCACCGTGCCCTCGCAAGCCACCGGCCTGGTTCCGAACGGAACCCGGAACGGCCAGCCGCAGCCTAGACTGGAGACCACCCCATGCTCGCCGAATCGCCGATGCTTCGTGACCCTGCATCCCCCGCAGGCCCGAAGCTGACGCCGCTCGCCCGCCGCAGCCTGCTCGCCGCCGCCACCGCGGCGCTGGTCCTGACACCCGCCTGCGGCGAATCCTGGGCGCCCGGCCCGGTGGCCAGCCCGCAGGACGACCCGGCCGCGCAATGGCGCGCCTTCCGCGACCGCTTCATGGCGCCCGATGGCCGCGTGGTGGATACCGGCAATGACGGCATCTCCCACAGCGAGGGCCAGGGCTATGCCATGCTGTTCGCCGAGGCCTTCGAGGATCGCCCGGCCTTCGAGCGTGCCTATCACTGGGCCCGCACCCATCTGCGGCGGCCCGATGGCCTGTTTGCCTGGCGCTTCCGGCCCCGGGCCGCCACGCCGGTGGAGGATGGCAACAACGCCACCGATGGGGATCTGTACATCGCCTGGGCCCTGCTGCGCGCGGCGGATCGCTGGCTGGAGCCGGCCTGGCGACGGGAAGGCCAGCGCATGGCGCAGACCATCCTGCAGAAGCTGGTGGTGGAGGTGGATGGCCGCACCGTGTTGCTGCCCGGCGCCTTCGGCTTCCAGCATGCCGACCGCGTGGTGGTGAACCCCTCCTACTACGCCTTCCCGGCGCTGGCCGCGCTGGGCCGCGCGCTGCCGGACCGGGCCTGGGGCCGGCTGATGGATGACGGGCTGCAGATGATGCGCGGCATGCGCTATGGCCGCTGGGGCCTGCCGGCGGATTGGGTGGAACTCGGCCGCGGCCGCGCCGCCGGCACCATCCAGCCGGCGCAGGGCTGGCCGGCACGCTTTTCCTTCGACGCGGTGCGGGTGCCGCTGCATCTGGCCTGGGCCGGGCTGACCACGGAACCCGCGCTGCGCGCCGCCACGCAATTCTGGAACGACCCCTGGATGGCCAGCCGCCCGGCCTGGGCCGACCTCCGCAACGGCCAGCTCGCGCCCTTTGCCGCGCCGCCGGGGATCGAGGCGGTGGCCGATGTGACCACCGCCAGCGGCCTCAGCCGCGCCATCGCAAAGCCGCTGCCCGACGTGGCGCGCGCGCCGGATTACTACTCCGCCGCGCTGTCCATGCTGGCCCGGCTGGCGCTGCGGGAGAATCCGCGCATGCTGCTCACCGCCCACGCCATCGGCGCGGCCTAAGGCCCTCGGCCCGGCCTGGGGTCAGTAGATGTCCGGCTCCGGCGTCGGCGCCCCGGCCTCCAGGAATCGCAGGTCGCAGCCCTCATCCGCCTGGGTCACCTGGTCCAGATACATGGAGGTCCAGCCGCGGGCATAACGGCGGGTGGGCGGCACCCACGCCGCCCGGCGGCGCGCCATCTCGGCCTCATCCACCAGCAGGTCCAGCCTGCGGTTCGGCACGTCCAGCCGGATCAGGTCGCCATCCTGCACCAGCGCCAGCGGGCCGCCGACATGGCTTTCGGGGGCCACATGCAGCACGCAGGTGCCGTAGCTGGTGCCGGACATCCGGGCATCGGACAGCCGCACCATGTCCCTCACGCCCTGCTTCAGCAGCTTCTGCGGGATCGGCATCATGCCCCATTCCGGCATGCCCGGGCCGCCCTGCGGGCCGCCGGATTTCATCACCAGGATGCTGTCCGCCGTGACGTCCAGATCCGGGTCGTCCAGGCGCTTCTTCAGGTCGGCGTAGTTCTCGAACACCACCGCCGGGCCGGTATGGCTCAGCAGCCGCGGATCGGCCGCGCTGGTCTTGATGACGGCGCCGCGCGGCGCCAGCGTGCCCTTCAGCACGGCCAGCCCGCCCTCGGCCTGCAAGGGGCGATCCAGCGGGCGGATGATCTCCGCGTTGAACACATCCGCATCGCCGATGTCCTCGCCCAGCGTGGCGCCGGAGACGGTCTTCGCCGTCAGGTCCAGATGCGGCGACAGGCGGTTGAGGAAGGCGCGGGAGCCACCGGCGAAGAAGAAATCCGCCATGAGGTAGGTGTCCCCATTCGGGCGCAGATTGGCGATCAGCGGCACCCGGCGACTGATCGCGTCGAAACGCTCCAGGTCCAGCTCCATCCCGGCGCGGCGCGCCATGGCGATGATGTGGATGATGGCGTTGGTGGAGCCGCCAAAGGCCATGGTCGCGGCCACCGCATTGTCGATGCTGCCCTGGCTGAGCAGCTTCGCCGGCGTCTGGTCGTGCCACACCATGTCGACGATCCGCTTGCCGGAATCGGTCGCCATGCGGGGATGCGCGGAATCGGCGGCGGGGATCGAACTCGCCCCCGGCAGGGTCAGGCCCATCGCCTCCACCGCCAGCATCATGGTGGCCGCGGTGCCGGCGGTCATGCAGGTGCCGAAGGACCGGGCCATGCCGCCTTCCATGTCCTTCCACTGCGCCGGGGTGATGTTCCCCGCCCGCAGCTCCGCATGGTACTTCCAGGCATCGGAGCCGGAGCCGAGCGTCTTGCCGCGCCAGCCGCCATTGTTCATCGGGCCGGCGGGCACGAAGATGAAGGGCAGGCCGGCCGAAAGCGCGCCCATCACCAGGCCGGGCGGAGTCTTGTCGCAGCCACCCAGCAGCACCAGCCCGTCGCAGGGCTGGCTGCGGGCGAGTTCCTCCGTCTCCATCGCCAGCATGTTCCGGTACAGCATGCTGCTGGGCTTCATGTACTGCTCGGTCACCGGATGCGCCGGCAGCTCCACCGGGAAGCCGCCCGCCTGCCAGACGCCGCGCTTCACCTCCTCCGCCCGCGTGCGGAAGTGGAAGTGGCAGGGGCTCAGCTCGGACCAGGTGTTGATGATGCCGATGATGGGCTTGCCGCGGAAATCAGACTCGGAAAAACCCATCTGCAGCATGCGGGACCGGTGGCCGAAGGCGCGCAGATCATCCACACCATACCAGCGGTGGCTGCGCAGCTCCTCCGGCCGCTTGCGGCCCCCATTCGTCCCATCAGCGGCCATGGCCGTTTCTTCCCCTGCGATCGCGTCGGCGCCAATTTGCCACCCACGCCCTGGCCCGAACAGCCCGCCGCCGGGCCGCGGGGGTTCGGCCCTCTATCGTACCGTTTTGATTGGGTTGGCTTGACCGGATCGGCGCCGCCCCACAGTTTCGCCCCCTCGCCCGCGCCCGCCGGAGACATGATGGCCCTGTTGCTGCCGCGCCGCCCCCTGAAGGCGATGTTCATCCACCAGAACTTCCCGGGCCAATACGCCCACCTCGCCCCCGCCTTGGCGCAGCGGCAGGGGGTGCAGGTCTGGGGCGTGGGGGAAAAGCCGGGCTACAGCGCGCCGGGGGTCCAGTACATCGCCTACGGCACGCCAAAGGGTGCGGGGGACCAGACGCATCGCTACCTGCGATCGCTCGAAGCCTCCACCCGCCGCGGCCAGCACATGGCGAACAAGCTGGTCCAGCTGCGCGACCAGGGGCTGAAGCCGGACATCATCATCTGCCACCCCGGATGGGGCGAGGGGCTGTTCCTGAAGGATGTCTTCCCGCAGGCGCGCACGCTGTTCTACTGGGAATTCTACTACAACTCGACCGGCCAGGACCTCGGCTTCGATCCGGCCCAGCAGGTCGGCCTCGATGATGCGGCGCGCATCCGGGTGCTGAACGCCACGCAGCTCATTTCCTTGCAGGCCGCCGATTGGGGCGTCAGCCCGACCCGCTGGCAATGGTCCCGCTACCCCGACTGGGCACGGCGCCGCATGTCCTGCCTGCATGAGGGGGTGGACACGCAACGCTGCGCGCCGAACCCGCAGGCTGTCTTCCGCACCCCGGAGGGCCGCGAATTCCGCCGCGGCGATGAGGTGATCTCCTACGTCGCGCGCAACCTCGAACCCTATCGCGGCTTCCCGAGCTTCCTGCGCGCCCTGCCCCGGCTGCAACGCGAACGGCCGGCGCTGCACGCGGTGATCGTCGGCGGCAACGAAATCTCCTACGGCCGCAAGCCGGAGGGCGCGGAGAACTGGAAAGCCAAGCTGCTGGCGGAGCTGGAGGGGGAGCTGGATCTCAGCCGAATCCACTTCACCGGCCGCATCCCGCATGATGCGCTGCACGAGCTGTTCCGCGTGACGCGGGCGCATGTCTACCTGACCTATCCCTTCGTGCTGTCCTGGTCAATGCTGGAGGCCATGGCCTGCGGGGCGCTCATCATCGGCTCCGACACCCCGCCGGTGGCGGAGGTGGTGCAGCATGGCCGCAACGGCCTGCTGGTGCCCTTCTTCGAGCCGGACCGCCTGGCGCAGACGGTGCTGCGGGTGCTGGCCGACCCGGACCGCCATGCCGGCCTGGCCGCGCAGGGCCGCGCCGACATCATCGCCCGCTACGATCTGCAGACCCATTGCCTGCCGCGCCAGCTCGACCTGGTGGAGAAACTGGCCGCGGGCGGGGAGCCCCAGTCGGAGCCGGATTGACCCAGGGTACAGCCCGACCGGAGCCATCCCGGGCGAATCGCGCAGAAGTTGCGCCGCCGCGCCTGGACGACCTTCCCGACTAAGCCAGCATGTATTAAGGGAGGGTTGTCTCCCGCGACGTGAATTGACCTCACAGACGTTCCAGCTTTCTCATTTTTGGAACGTTCTTGGGCGAATTCAGGCCGCGGTGACAACCGCAGATACATCTTGTCGCCAGGAGCTGGAGTGCCATGCCGGACGGGACCGGACCGCGGGCTGCCGTCATCCGCCGCGCCGGCAGCGCGGAAGCGCAGCCCCTGGCGATCGAAGGTCTGCTGCCGATTTCGGTGCGGCGCTTCGCCGATGCGCGCGGCGCGTTCGTCGAGACCGATTCATGGCGGGATTTCGCCGCCATCGGGATTCCGGATGAATTCGTCCAGGACAACCAATCCCTGCCCGTCCAATTCGGCACGGTGCGCGGCCTGGATTGCAGCCTGATCGGGCGGGTGCTCGGCACCTCGCCCGCGGATTGGCGCCAGCCGCTATCGCAATGCCTCGATAAGCTGCTTGGGCGTAGGCTGGCGGGGTCGGCTCAGGCGGGGTCGGCAAAGGAGAATAGGGTATGAAGGGCATTGTCCTGGCCGGCGGATCGGGCACCCGCCTGCATCCGGCCACACTCGCCGTCTCGAAGCAGCTGCTGCCGGTCTTCGACAAGCCAATGGTCTACTACCCGCTTTCGGTCCTGATGCTGGCCGGGATCCGGGAGATCATGATCATCTCCACCCCGCACGACCTGCCGCTGTTCAAGCGCCTGCTGGGGGATGGCGAGAGCTGGGGCCTGAAGCTGGTCTATGCCGAGCAGGACAAGCCGCGCGGCATCGCCCATGCCTTCGTGCTGGCGGAGGAATTCCTGGCCGGCGAACCCTCCGCCCTGGTGCTGGGCGACAACCTGTTCCACGGGCATGACCTGGAGGCCCGGCTGATGGAAGCGCAGAACAATGCGGCCGCGCAGGGCGCCACCGTCTTCGCCTATCGCGTCGCCGACCCGCACCGCTATGGCGTGGTGGAGTTCGATGGCGAAAGCCGGGCGCTGACCATCGAGGAAAAGCCCGCCGCGCCGCGATCCGATTGGGCGGTGACGGGGCTGTATTTCTACGATGGCCGCGCCGCCGCCCTGGCCCGCGCATTGGCGCCTTCGCCGCGCGGGGAGCTGGAGATCACCGATCTCAACCGCCTCTACCTTGAGGAAGGCTCGCTGCGCGTGGTGCGCCTCGGCCGTGGCTATGCCTGGCTGGATACCGGCACGCATGACAGCCTGCTGGAAGCCGGCGAATTCGTCCGCGCCATCGAAAAGCGCACCGGGCAGAAAGTGGCGGCGCCGGAGGAAATCGCCTGGCGCATGGGCTTCATCGATGGCGATGCGCTGCGCGCGCTGGCCGCGCCGCTGCGCAAAAGCGGCTACGGCACCTACCTCGAAAACCTTCTGGCGCGCGACGAAGCGTGATGCAGGACGGGGCGGAGAGCCGGGCGCAGGACCGGCAGAACCTGGCGGAAAGCGGCGTCTTCGACGCGGCCTGGTATGTCGCGCACAACGCCGATGTGGCGCATGGCGGGGTGGACCCGCTGGATCATTTCCTCGATCGCGGCTGGGCGCAGGGCCGGGCGCCCTGCTTCTACCTCGACCCCGCCTGGTACCTCTCCAACAACGCCGATGTGCGGGAAGCCGGCATCGACCCGGTGCTGCATTTCATCCGCCATGGCGACGGCGAAGGCCGCGCCCCCAGCCCGCATTTCGACACCGCCTGGTACCGCGCCCGCCACGGCCTGGCGCCGGAAGATGGCGCGCTGGCGCATTTCATGCGGCAGCGCGACCATGGCGCCAGCCCGATCCCGGAATTCGACGGGGAATTCTACCTTTCGACCTATCGCGACGTGGCCCGCGCCGGGGCCGATGCCTACGAGCACTACGTCACGCTCGGCTGGCAGGAGGACCGGGAGCCGGGGCCGGATTTCGACACGCGCTACTACGTCCAGCGCCACATGGGCGGCCGCGTCAGCGAGGTGCCGCTGCTGCACTGGCTGCGCCACCGGCATGAGCCTGGCGTGCATCCGCGCATGCCGCAGGAAACGCCGACCATCCCGCGGGAGGTCCGCCGCAACACGCGCCCGGCGGAAGAATTCGAGGAAGTCCAGCCACTGCCCGATGGCGCCCGCCCGCGCGCCAAGGTGCTGGCCTACTACCTGCCGCAGTTCCATGCGATTGCGGAAAACGACGCCTGGTGGGGCCGCGGCTTCACCGAATGGACCAACCTGCCGCGCGCTCTGCCGCGCTTCGCCGGCCACTACCAGCCCCGCGTGCCACGCGACCTCGGCCCCTATGCGCTGACGGATATGGAGGTGATGCGCCGGCAGATCGAGATGGCCAAGCGCGGCGGCGTGCATGGCTGGATCTTCTACTGGTACAGCTTCAACGGCCACCGCCTGCTGGAAAAGCCGGTGGATGCCTTCCTCGCCGATCGCAGCCTCGACATGCCCTTCGCCCTGATGTGGGCGAATGAGAACTGGACCCGCCGCTGGGACGGCGCCGAGCACGACATCCTGATGGGCCAGGACTACCGCACCGAGGATGAGCCCGAGCTGGTCGCCACCTTGGCGCGCCATTTCGCCGACCCGCGCTACATCCGCGTCCACGGCCGCCCGGTGCTGATGGTCTATCGCGCCGGGCTGATCCCGGAGCCGGAGGAGACCATCGCCGGCTGGCGCAAGCGATTCCGGGATTCGCACGGCGAGGACCCGGTCTTCGTCATGACCCAGTCCTTCGAGGATATCGACCCGACCGAATTCGGCTTCGACGGCGCCATCGAATTCCCGCCGCACAAGCTGGCCAAGCGCTGCACGCCGATCAGCGCGCATCTGGACTACCTGGACCCCGACTTCACCGGCACCGTCTTCGCCTATGAGGATGTCGTCCGCGCCTCGCTCGATGAGAAGACGCCGGACTACCCGCTGATCAAATGCGCGGTGCCGGGCTGGGACAATGACCCGCGCAAGCAGGGCCAGAACACCGTCATCATCCACGGATCGAAGCCCGCCACCTACCAGGCCTGGCTGTCGGAACTGGTGGAACGCGCCGCGCAGACGCCCTTCTTCGGCGAGCCCTTCGTCTGCGTGAACGCCTGGAACGAATGGTGCGAGGGCGCCTATCTGGAGCCCGACCTGCATTATGGCGGCGCCTTCCTGAACGCCACCGCACGCGCCGTGGTCGGCACACCCGCGGCGGAAGCCCCCGGCCTGCTGGTGGTGGCCGCCGATGCGGAGGAAAGCGAGGCGACGCGCCGGCTGATCGACGCCGCCGCCGCGCTGCGCCGCGCCTCCGGCCTGCGCGTCGCCGTGCTGCTGCTGGCCGGCGGCGCGCTGGAGGAAGACTACCGCCGGCTCGGCCCGCTGACCGTGGCGACCAGCCCGGAACAGGCCGAGGCGGCACTGACCGCGGCGGCCACCGATGGCCTGCGCCACGCGCTGATGACCAGCGCCGCCGCCGCGCGCCTGGCCGAGCTGGCCGAGGCAGGCGGCATCACCACCACCATCCTGTTGCAGGAAATGCCCGGAGAGCTGCGCGCACGCGACCTGCTGGGCCCGTTGCGCGGCGCGCTGCGCCATGCCCCGGCCGCCCTGCTGCCGGGAGAGGCGGTGCGCGACGCCCTGCTGGCGGAATTGCCGGCGCTTGCCAAAACCCGCCTGCATTTGCTGGAGCCAGGCCTGCCCTTCCCCGCCCATCTGGATCTGGCTGCCTGCCGCGCCGCGCGGGAGGAAATGGGCCTGGGCGCCGAGGATCGGCTGCTGATCGGCGCCGGGCCGGGCGATCTGCGGCATGGCATCGACCTGTTCCTGCAATTGTTCCGGCGCCTGCGGGCGCAGATCCCGGGCGTAAGCGCGATCTGGGTCGGCGCGCTGGATCCCGCGCTGCGGATCTGGCTCGGCCCGGAACTGGCGGCCGCGCGGCAGGATGGGCTGCGCGTGGTGGAACACATGGCGGAGCCGGGCCGCTTGCTGGAGGCGGCGGATCTGGTGGCGCTGACAGCGCGGGAGGCCCCCTTCCCGCTGCTGGCCCAACAGGCGCTGGTAGCCGGCCTGCCGGTGCTGGCTTTCGCCGGCGCGGGTGGCGGCGCGGATCTGGCCCGCGATTTCGGCGGCGCCGCGGTGCCGCTGGGCGATGTGGAGGCGATGGTCGCCGCGGCGACCCGGCTGCTTGCCACGCCGCTGTCCGATGCGGCACGCGCCACGCGCAGCGCCGCGGCGCGCGGGCGATTCGATTTCGGCCGCTACGCCACCGCGCTGCGCAGCGCCCTGCTGCCGGATCTGCCGGACGTGGCGGTGGTTGTGCCCGGCCAGGGCCGCGGCTTCATGCTGGCCAGCCGGCTGGATGCGCTGTTCCAGCAGGACCTGCCGGTGCGGGAGGTGGTGCTGCTGGACGAGGCGGGCGATCCGCGTGTGGCGGAAGGCGCGGCGCTGGCTGCCAATCGCTGGCACCGGGAGCTTCGCAGCCTGCCCGCCGCCGCGGGGAACTGGACCGAGATTGCCACCGCCGCGCTGGCCGCGACCCAGGCGGAGTTCCTGTGGCTTCTGGATCCGGACCTGGCACCCGGCAGCGCGTTTCTGCGCCGTGCGGTGGCGGCGCTGCAAGCCGCGCCGGAAGCGCCCTTTGCCGTGGCGGCCGGGCGCGTTTCCCCCGGCGCGGCCGTCTGGCGCCGCACCGCCTTGCAGGCGGCCCGCCTGATGTACCAGGGTGATCCGGTGGCGGCGCTGGCGGATCAGGCCGGCCTGTCGCTGCCGGGCCTGGCCCTGCAGGACCTGGCCCCACCGCCCCGTGCGCCCAGCACCAGCAACCCCCGGCGGCGCAAGCTGGCGCCCAGCACGCAACCTGCCTCGTAAGGCGCGTGGCGCCCGGGAATCCGGGCGCCAGGACCGGGTTTCTGGATCCCGTCCTTGAAATAGCGACACGCGTGACTTCACCGTGCGCCGTCTCAACCTGGTTGTATTGGTGATTTGCGGTTGAACAGAGCGCCCGTCACACTGGGACCACAGCGCCACCACGTCATTCCGTGAGACATTTTTGGGGCATTTGAGACAATCTTACTTTTTCGTAATCTGACGCGCAACCGTCTCAGGAACGGTATTTTTCTTCTGGTTCAACGCCTTAGATGCAGAAACGGCAGATGGCTCCCGAAATGGTGCGTTGCCAAATCGGTTGACTCCGAAGCGGTCTAGTTCCTAATACTGCGCAGAGATAAACGGGTTCCGTCTCGGGTTCCCTGTCGTCCGCGGAGGCTTTCATGTCTGGTTTCGCTTCGATTTCCGGCAGCAACGGCGATGACCTGTTGACGGCGCCGGCCGGCGACATCGACCATCTGGTGCGTGGCCTTGGTGGCAATGACACCATCTCCGGCCTGGGCGGCGATGATACGCTGAACGGCAATGCCGGCGATGACGTGATCTTCGGTGGCCTGGGCTCGGATGTGCTGCGCGGTGGCGTGGGCAATGACGAGCTGTTTGGCGGCGGCGGTGCGGACCGGCTGATCGGTGGCGCGGGCGACGATTCGCTGAATGGCGGCAACGGGCCGGATTCCTTCGAATTCGATGACGGTTTCGGCCATGACCTGATCCTGGGCTTCCAGCTGGGCACCGACACGCTGCAGATCGCCAGCAACATCAACGCGACCGGCATCACGGACCCGAATGACCTGCTGCCGCTGGTGACCGATGATGGTTCGGGCAACGCCGTGATCACCCTCGGCACGGATACCATCACGCTGGACGGCATCACCGTCGCCGACCTGACGGCGAATATCGGCACCATCGTCCAGATCGTCTGAGGCTGCGCCACCTGCCTTAGCTGGATCGCCACCCTGCCGCGACCGCGCTTGCGGCGCGCAGAGGGTGGCGCCATCCGGACGACCGGCGCCCGGAACAAGCGTCCTGTTCAGCACAGCACGATTGCCTGGCCTTCTCCCCTCAGCGGCCAGGACAGATACGGCGCAGCGTTCGCGTGATGCCACCGCGACGCCGGAGACGGACCCCGAGGCAGGAGGCGGTGCGCCAATCCCGCATCAAGCCCCAGCCCAGGCGGGAGAATCTCCCCGGCAGGCTGCGTTCGTCTGAAGGCCGATTGTTGGCAGGAGGCTGCGTTCCATCATGCAGGGTGCCGCCCTGACCCCAGCTTCCGCCCTGCCCACCTGGCTTCGCCTGGGTGCGGACCTCATCGCCGTCCTGTGGCCAGCCACTGGCGATAGCGCGCGGGGTATCCATCTGCGCCTGGGCGAGGGGCAGGCCTTCCGGCCGCTTTCGCAAATTCCGCTCGCCGAGGGCGGCGCGCTGCTGCTGGCCCGCGCCGCCAGGCCGGATTTACCGCTGTTCCTGCGTGACGGCGAGGCGCCCTGGCAGGAGCTGGGTCCGGCTGGTCCCCTGGCACTGCTGCAATCGGCGGCCGCCCAGCCGCGCTTCCTGGCCCTGCTGGCCAGCAAGGCCGCCGGGCCGTTGCGCGCCGCGGGCGATTCCACCCTGGCGCGCGACCTGAGCGCCCTTGCCGGCCCGCTGAGCCATCCGGCCGCGGAGGCCGTGCGGCCGCTGGCCGCCCTCGCGCTCGGCCGTGCGCTGTGGCGCCTGGACTCGGGCGGCTGGCTGCTGACGCCGCAGGGGCTGACGCGGGTGGCGGAGCCGGAGGCCGGCCTGACCCCACTGCCCCCCGCCGCCGGTGCCTTGCTGCTGCGCGCGGAGGGGCCGCCCTTGCGCCTTCCCGTCGGCTTCCCGCCGCCGCCGAGCCTGGTGGATCTCGCGCGCCATGGCGACACCGCCCTGCTGCGCCAGGCGTTGCTGGCATTGCGCCGCCATGCGGCGGAACCCTGGTGCAGCGACCAGATCCGGGCGGCCCAATTGCTGTCCATGGCGCCGGCGCGCGCCGCGGCGGAGCCGTCCAACGCCGTGGGCGCCGCGATCGACCGCGCCATCTCCGACCATGCAGGCGGCGTCTTCCTGGTCGGCTGGCTGCATGACCCGCTGCAACTGACCCGCGGCATGACGCTGCGCGGTCCCTTCGGCGGCACGCCCATCCCCGCCGAATCACTGTTTCGCGTCAGCCGCCCGGATGTGGTGAAGCGATTCGAGCAGGCGGCCTTCGGCGCCACGGACTCCCGCCCCGGCTTCGTTACCCATCTGCCCAATGCCGGACCCGGCCCCGTCGCCCAGTGGCGGCTGGAACTGGCACTCGGCTCCGGCGAGGCGATCGAGCTGGTGGCCGGCCCGGCCCTGATCCCCGCATCCCAGGCACGGGAAGCGGTGCTGCGCGGCGTCAATCCGCTGGATGTCGGCCCCGCCTTGCTGGACCGCTGCCTGACCCCGGCAGCGGAACGCCTGCACCGCGCCGCAGCGGCGGAACCGCTGGGGACGGAAGTGGTGCGCATCGGCCAGGCCGTCGCCCATCCCAGCGTCAGCCTGGTCATCCCGCTCTACCGCAACCTGCGCTTCGTGCGGCACCAGATCTCCGCCTTCGCGCGCGACCCCATGCTGCGCGAGGCCGAGATCATCTATGTGCTGGACAGCCCGGAACAGCGGGCGGAGGCCGACCACCTGCTGCGCGGCATCTGCGGCCTGACCGGCCTGCCCGTGACGCTGGTGCTGCATGGCCGCAACGCCGGCTACGCCACCGCCTGCAACAGCGGTGCGGCGGAAGCCACGGCGCCGGTGCTGCTGATGCTGAATTCGGATGTGGTGCCGGACCGGCCCGGCTGGCTGGCACCGATGCTGGCGCGGCTGGCGGCCGATAAGCGGCTGGGCTGCGTCGGGCCGAAGCTGATGTTCGACGATGGCTCGCTTCAGCATGCCGGTCTGTACTTCGCCCGCGGCCCGGGCGACGACTGGTACAATTGCCACTACTTCAAAGGCTTCCCGCGCCACTACCCGCCGGCATCGCGGGTGCGGGACGTGCCGGGCGTGACCGGGGCGGCCATGCTGATGCGCCGCAGCGCCTGGGATGAGGTCGGTGGCTTCTCGGCCGAGTATATCGTCGGCGACTATGAGGATAGCGACCTCTGCCTGCGGCTGCGCCAGGCCGGCTATTCCATCCTGTACGAACCGGCGGCGGAGCTGTTCCACTTCGAACGCCAATCCATCGCCCATCATGGCGGCTATGCCGGCACCGTCGCGGCCGCCTACAACCGCCGCCTGCACCACCGGCGCTGGGCGCCCACCATCGCCGCCTTGATGGAGGATTTCCCGCGCATGGGCGAAACCCACGCCGCCGCCTGAAAAACCGCCACATCCTTGAAACGCCGGGAATCGGTGATGTTACCGACACCCGCTTTACTTTAGTTTTCCGGAGCCATGCGCCTCCTCGTCTTCTGCCATAACCATCCTGACCTGCAGCCGGGCGGCACCGAGGTGGTGGCGCGCGGGCTGTTCCGTGCACTGCGCGACCGGCATGGGGTGGAGGGGCTGTTCCTCGGCGCCGTCACCGCCCAGCACCGCGAACGCCGGCCCGGCACGCTGTTCCAGTCCATCGGCCAGCATCCCGATGAGATGCTGGTCTGGCTCAGCCATTTCGACCGTTTCCATCTCTCGCAGGTGGATAGCTGGGGGCTGGCGGAGCTGGCCGCCTTCGTCACCGACTACCAGCCGGATGTGATCCACTTCCACCACCTGCTGTATTTCGGGATCGAGACGCTGGATCTGGTGCGCCGCGTCGCGCCGAAGGCCAGGATCATCGTCACGCTGCATGATTTCTTCGCGCTGTGCCCGCAGGAAGGCCAGTTGCTGACCACCGATGGCAGGCTCTGCCCCGGCCCCACCGCCGATGGCTGCCGGCGCTGCTTCCCCGGCCGCGGCAGCACCGACCTGGTGCTGCGGGAGGTTGCGGTGCGCGGGGCGATGGCCGGGGTGGATCTGCTGCTCTCGCCCTCCGACTTCCTGCGCGACCGCTTCATTGCCGCGGGCTGGGACGAGGCACGGATCGAGGTGATGCGGAACGGCATCGCTGCCGGCCCGGTGGCCGCCCCGCGCGGCGGGAACGGCCAGCGCCGCCGCTTCGGCTTCTTCGGCCATATCAATCGTTTCAAGGGCAGCCTGGTGGCGCTCGGCGCCTCCGCCCGGCTGACCCAGCAGGGCATCGCGCATGATCTGGCGCTGCATGGCGGCACCGCGCATC
>LNFM01006788.1_pt1 | contig 31720 bp, 30 predicted proteins | sample 596031 | NCBI WGS metagenome assembly LNFM01 (sample SAMN04254537, study PRJNA301005) | activated carbon metagenome | isolation source: dual media filters at the Ann Arbor, Michigan drinking water treatment plant | place: USA: Ann Arbor | reverse complement strand
CCAACCTTCCCCCAACGAAGTTGGGGGAAGGAGCGTACTTCCCTCTCCCTCTGGGAGAGGGACCGAGGGTGAGGGCCAATCAACACCCATAGGGATGGCGCAGCCATCCCTCCCCCGGCTTCGCCGGGGGAGGGGTAGGGTGGGGGCCACAACGCCACCCATGGTTTGACACCCCCATGCCACCCGACTACTCTCCACTCCGTGTCAGGTGCCTTCGAGATCGCAAGGTCGACAAGGTGAAACGGGAAGTCCGATGCGTGACGCGTTCGTCATCCGAGCGCGCCGCAATTTCGGCGCTGCCCCCGCAACGGTAAGCGTGTAACGGCGTTCCATCCGGCCACTGTGCGATGCGCACGGGAAGGCGGAGCGCCGATGGGAACCGAACGTTCTCATCACCCGCGAGCCCGGAGACCGGCCTGACATAGGTTGACCGGCAGTCGCGGTGGGCGGCTTCGAGGTCGAGAACAGGGTTGTTTCTCGCATCGATCGCGCGCGCACGGCCCTCGCCGACACCTCGTTTCATCGTTGCTTCCGGTTGTTTCGTTGTTGCGGGCGCGGGGTCGCGCCCGATCGAACCGGAGGCACCATGTTCTTCACTCGCAGTTTTCTCGCGGCCGCCCTGACGCTCGCCGCCACTGCCCACGCCGGACCTTACGCGCCGGCAGCCGGCCAGGCCGGCTCCACCGCCATCATCCAGACGAGTTCGAGCTTCGTCGGTTGGGCGACGGGCTATCTCGACTATCAACCCGGCCCCAACGTGGACGCCGGCTTCCAGACACCGGCCAAGGCACTCGGGGCCGCCACGGGAGATGCCACCGACGTCGTCGTCCTCGGTGATGCTGGCCGCATCACTTTGACGTTCGGCAGCTTCATCACCAACGGCGCGGGTGCCGATTTCGCCGTGTTCGAGAACAGCTTCAGCGACACCTTCCTGGAGCTGGCCTGGGTGGAGGTCTCGTCCAACGGCACCGACTTCTTCCGCTTTCCCAACTTCTCGCTGACACAGAACGCCATCGGTGCCTTCGGCAGCCTCGACCCGACGAACCTCGATGGGCTCGCGGGCAAGTATCGCGGCGGCTACGGGACCCCGTTCGATCTCGATATCCTGAAAACCGTACCCGGCCTCGACGTCAATGCCGTGCGCTACGTGCGCATCGTCGATATCGTCGCCGATGGGACCGCGCTGGACAGCCTGGGGCGCTCGATCTACGACCCCCATCCGACGGTGGGCAGCGGCGGCTTCGATCTCGACGCGGTAGGTGTCCTCCATGCAACACCGGTACCGGAACCGTCCACGGTCGTGCTGATGTTGGTCGGGCTTGCCGCGATCGCACTGCTGGGTCGCAGAAGGCTGCGCCGTGCGGCCATCGCGCTTGTGGGCGCCACCGCCTTGCCGGCTGCCGCAGCGATCACGACGTTCGACGATCTGACGCTAGCACCCGGAAGCTTCTACCTCCCCGCGGCCACCACGACCTTCCAGTCCGGTGCTGCGAGCTTCAACCACGACTTCACCGATTTCGGTGGCGGCTGCTGCTGGTCCGGCTGGTCGTACTCGAACACCACGGACACGACGACGCCGGGCTTCACGAATCAGTACAGCGCCTACGCCGGCAGCGGCAACGGCGGATCGGAAAACTACGGCATCGCGTTCCTCGGCTCGCCCACCGTGCAGTTCGATGCGCCTTCCATCGTGTCCGGTGGCTACTTCACCAACAGCACCTACGCCGCCCTCTCGATGCTGAACGGTGACGGCTTCGCCAAGAAGTTCGGCGGTGCCAGCGGCAGCGATGCCGATTTCCTCAAGCTGACCATCACCGGCTGGAATGCGACGAACCAGTCGACCGGTTCCGTGGACTTCTACCTGGCTGACTATCGCTTCGCGGACAACTCGTCCGACTACGTGGTGCGCGACTGGACGTTCGTGAATCTCGCATCGCTCGGCACGGTGTCGAAGCTGACCTTCGGCCTCACTTCGACGGACAACGGACCGTTCGGCATCAACACGCCGGCCTACTTCGCACTGGATGACCTCACCGTCACGGCCGTTCCGGAGCCGACCGAGTTGATGCTGCTCGCCGCGGGATTGGCGATACTGACGATCGCGCGCCGGCGATGCGGTTCCCCGCGCCGGCGTTGATCACCGCCGCGCTCGCGTCCGCCCTTTCCCCCGCCGGAGCCGCGCCCCGGGACGACGACTTCCTCGAAGCCCGGGAAGTCGTCGTCACCGCGCCGAGCGTGGACGGAACCGTGCGCACCACGGCGCACGGCGTGTCGGTGATCACCGCAGCGGACATCGCGCGCAGCACGGCGACATCGGTAGGCGACCTGCTCGGCCGGGAAGCGAACCTCAACCTGCAGAGCTATTTCGGATCCGACAAGCGCGCCACCGTCGACATCCGCGGCATGGGCCAGACGGCCAGCAGCAACGTGCTGGTGCTGGTGGATGGCGAACGGCTCAACGAGAACGATCTGTCCGGCGCCGATCTGTCGGTGGTCCCGCTGTCGCAGATCGAGCGCATCGAAATCGTGCGTGGCGGCGGCGCGGTGCGCTACGGCAGCGGCGCGGTGGGTGGCGTGATCAACATCATCACCAGACGCGCGCGCACCGGACCGGCCGTCTTCGACGTGCTGGGGCGTGCCGGTTCCTACCAGACCGGCGAAGCGCGTCTAAACGCCGCCGGCTCGATGGGCGCCTGGGCCGGCAACCTGACCGCCAGTGCCTTCGACACCAACGGCTATCGACAGAACAGTTTCGTGACCGCCCGCGACGTGTCTGCCGAACTGCGCTGGTTGCCAAAGCGGGAGACCGGCCTGGTGGACGCGTATCTGCGCGCCGCTCATCACCACGACGAGTCCGGGTTGCCCGGCCCTGTGAGCGCGTCGGCCTTCGCCGGGTCGGAAGCACAGCGGCGTGCCTCGAGCTTCCCGAATGACTACGGCAGCACCACCGACCAGCGGGTCACGGCCGGCGGCACGGTGGATCTCGGCAACGCCGGCCGCTTCATGCTCCAGACCACGTTCCGGGACCGCGAGAATCCGTTCACCATCGGCTTCAATCCGGCGATTCCGCCCGACATGCAGCGCTCCCTCATCGAGTCGAAGCGCGTCGACTTGAGCGCGCGCTACTCGATCGGCACCATCGCCTTCGGTCTGCCGCAGACTTTCGACGTCGGCATCGACGCTCGGCGCGCGGACTACAGTCGCAGCGAGAACGGCGAGAACGTCGTCGGCAGCTCGTCGCGCCGGACCGGTGAGCTCCGCAACTACGGACTCTGGGCCGGAACGACGCTCTCGGCAACATCGGCCCTCGCCATCAACGCGGGTCTGCGCGGCGACTGGTCCGACACCAGCGAGCAGACGCAGAACTACACGAGCGGCGGCTGCCAGAACATCACCACCATCGTACTGGTGGACGTCGACCCCGGTCCCGGTGTGGTGCTGGTGCCAACACCGGTCATCCAGCAGGTGGGTTGCACCGATGCCTATCGCACCGTCGCGAGCCGCCAGAACAACGCCCGCAATCGCGGTGCGGAATTCGGACTCACCTGGCAAGCCACGCCACGTCTCACCACCTTCGCCGGCCTCACGCGCAACTTCCGCAACCCGAACGTGGATGAGTTGCTGCTCGCCTCGGCCGACCTGCGCGGCCAGACCGGGACCACGCTCGAAGCCGGGATCCGCGTGAGCGTCTCGGAGACCTTCGAATCCTCGTTGACGTTGTTCGAGATGCGCATCGAGAACGAGATCCTGTTCGGCCGCGACCCGACGACAGGCCTTGCCGTCAATCGCAACGCCGATTCGCCGACGCGCCGCACGGGGCTCGAACTGGAAGTACGTTGGCGACTCCATCCGACCGTGACCCTGCGAGGCAGCCTGGGGCTCGTGAACGCCCGGTTCGAAACCACGGATGCCGCCGTACCGCTGGTACCCCGCACGACGGGGAGCGCGGATCTCATCTGGTCACCGCGCGAGTGGCTGCGCACCAGCTTCTCGGCGCGCTATGTCGGCAGCCGCTACGACGGCAACGACCCGACCAACAGCCTCTATCCGAAACTGCCCTCGTACGCGGTCTGCGATCTCGCGGTGCGCGTACCACAGGGGAACTGGCTGTGGTCTGCCGTGGCCGCCAACCTCTTCGACGAGGTGTACTCGACGGTCGGCTACAGCGCCACCTACTACCCGATGCCGGGGCGGAGCTTCTATTTCGAGGGGCGGTACCGCTTCTGATCCTGCACTGGCGGCAACACCCGTACGTGATCGCGGCGCCGAGGAGCGATACCATGGCGTCCACGACCGTTCGCCACGGAACGATCGTGAACACCGACGCAGGACGGCAGCAGGCAGGAGAGGCAATGAGCGACCACGACCACGATGACGGTTCGCACCTGAGTGAAATCCAACTCCGGGTGCGGGCTCTCGAGACCATCCTGACGGAGAAGGGGTACGTCGACCCCACCGTGCTGGACCAGATCGTCGAGCACTTCGAGACGAAGGTCGGGCCCCATGTCGGAGCGAAGGTCGTCGCGCGGGCCTGGGTGGATCCGACGTTCCGATCGAACCTGCTCGCCGATGCGACGAAGGCCATTACCGAGAGCGGACGCTTCGGAACCATCGGCGAGCACCTCATCGCGGTGGAGAACACGCCCGAACAGCACAACATGGTCGTGTGCACGCTGTGCTCCTGTTACCCGTGGGACGTGCTCGGGTTGCCGCCGGTCTGGTACAAGTCGGCGCCCTACCGCTCTCGCGTCGTCATGGATCCCCGCAGCGTCCTGGCGGATTTCGGCGTCACGTTGCCGCCCACCACCGGCATCCGAGTCTGGGATTCGACCGCGGAGACGCGCTACCTGGTGCTACCCCAGCGCCCCGCGGGAACCGAGGGTTGGTCGGAGGAGCGACTCGCATCCCTCGTCACGCGCGACAGCATGATCGGCACCGGCCTTCCGGCTCAACCTGGTGCGCAGACGTCATGAACGGGGTCCACGATCTCGGTGGTTTCCATGGCTTCGGCAAAGTGGAACCCGAAGCCGACGAACCTCCTTTTCACGCGCCGTGGGAAGGGCGGGTGCTGGGCCTGCAACGGGCCCTGCTCTACACGCGCGCCTGGAACCTGGACCGCTTTCGCGATGCGCAGGAGCGCCTGCCCGCGCAGGTCTACCTGTCCGTCTCCTACTATCACCGGTGGCTCCTCGCCGTCCTGCGTGGCGCAGTCGAGACCGGACTCGTCGGTGCCGACGAACTCGAGGCCGGGCATGCGCTGCGACCGGGGCCCGCGGTACAGAGAACCCTGAAGCAGAGCGCTGTCGGCGCTGCGTTCATGCGACCGGCATTCGGTCGTCCGCCCCCGCGAGCGGCGCGGTTCAAGCCGGGCGATCGGGTTCGTACCAGAAACACCCATCCCTCCGGGCACACCCGGCTGCCGCGCTACGCGAGAGACAAGGTCGGCACCGTGGAGTCGATCCACGGGTGCCACGTGTACCCGGACGTGGCCGCAACGGGACAGGGCGAAGATCCGCAGTGGTTGTACGCCGTCGTGTTCCGCGGGCCGGATCTCTGGGGCGAGGGCTCGGACCCCACTCTCACCGTCTCGATCGACGCATTCGAACCCTATCTCGAGCCGACATGACAAACGAGACCCCGAGCGGGACCGCCCGCGAAGCGCTCGATCGCATTCCCGCCGCTGAACGCGCCCGCACCTTCCAGGAACCCTGGGAGGCCCAGGCCTTCGCCATCACCCTTGCGTTGCATCAGCGGGGAGTCTTCACGTGGAACGAATGGGCGACGGCACTTGGGAAGGAGATCAAGGCAGCCCAGGCCCGCGGTGATCCGGACACGGGCAGCACCTACTACCTCCATTGGCTGAATGCCATCGAACGCCTGGTGGAACACAAAGGCCTCACGAATGCAGCGACGCTGCAGCGCTACCGGGAAGCATGGGATCGTGCCGCGGACCGGACACCCCACGGCGATCCCATCGTGCTAGCCCCGGAGGATTTCGCCGGAGGCAGCACTACATAGCGGCGGCATTACTTCGCCACCCGCTCCAGCCACCGGCGCGTCCACTCGACATCCATCGCCCCGCTGCGCGCAATGCGCTGGTGCTCGCGATCGTAGAAGTACACGCGTGGGGTCTCGCCACGCCAGGCAGGGTCCACCGCATGGCGAATCTTCTCCGCGTAGTCGTCGGCGAACGCAAGATGCCCGCTCGTGCCGGCATCGTAGCGGTCGAGCACGCCAACGATGGCCATGGACTCGTCGAGCGATTCCGTGGCGATCTGGATGATCGGGATGCCCGGAAACTGCTTCCGGTAGGCACGCCACTGAGCCATTTCCGCGAAGCACGGCGCGCAGTGCACGGACCAGAACACCAGCACGAACGGACGGCCGGCATGCGCCTGGCGCAGGGCAGCGGGACTCCCGGCGTCGAAGGGCGCGAGGCGCGGTTCCGCTTGTGCCAGCGTCGAGGACAGGACCAGGCCGATCAACGTCCACCACAGCACGCGCGATGGCTTCATGGTGGCACGGCACTCAACGTCAGTCCTTCGGCCCGGGTGTTCCAGAATACGACGAAGCTGTTGCCCACGCGCAGCAGCTGGGGATGCCCCGAAGCATCTCCGCTACTGGCCAACTGATGGTCAGCCCAGGTTGCTCCCCGGTCCGACGAGGTCATCGCGTGCAGCCGGGTTATTGTCCCGTCGAACTCCTTCCACACCACCACCACGCGGTCGCCGGCGGCCGTGAGGTCGGGATGCTCGGCCGCCACCCCACCGAGCTGGCGCTGGCCATCGACCTTGCCATCGCCCAACCGGCCGTAGAACGCACCCGCGCCGTCCGATGATTGTGCAAACCAGACCGCGTGCAGCGTACCGGCACCATCCGCCACCACGGAAGGGCCGTGATGCGGACAGGCGTCGATTCGCCAGTCGTCGAACGTCACCCGACGCAGTTCCGTCACCGTGCCGTCAGGCGCGAGCACGGCGAGCGCATGGTCGCGCACGTTCGGTTCGAACACGTGCCGCCACATCGCATCCATGCTCCCATCACCTCGAGGGCGCAGTGCGATCCGGCAACACTCGCAGCTGTGGTCGCCCACCTTGAAGTCGCCGCGGAAGCTCGCTCCGCGATCGTCCGACACGGCGTAGTACAGGGCAGCGCCCCGATAGTCCGGCTCGCCCTGCTCTTTCGCGAGCACGGCATCGCGCCGATCGATCCAGGCGACGAACACCTGGCCGCGTTGCGATACCGCCACCGCGTCGAAGCGGTGGGTGATCTGCTGGCGATCCCGATGCACGGTGACGGGCGCGCTGAAGGTCTTGCCGCCGTCGATCGATCGGGTGAAGCGGATCTCGCCGGTGTACGGCTTGGCGAGCGGGTGGGTCCACGTAACGTAGAGCTCATTCGAAGCGCCGATCGCGATCTTGGGTCGGGCATCGCCGTCGGCCTCGATGCGTTCGTCGGCCTCCGACAAGGCGACCGGCATCGACCATGGCTGGCCGACGCCGCTCGCGCGGCGGATCACCACCCTGCCTGCGTCCACATGTACGGCCCAGATCGTTCCGGTAGCGTCCACCGCAGCCGAAGAGCCGAGTGCGAACCGTTGCGGATGCGGTTTGCCTCCGACGTGGGCCGTATGGTCCTGCGCTGACGCCGCACCGGCCGCGATCAGCAATGCCGTCGCAACGAATCCGCGTCTGCCTACCACCGCAACTCGACCCCGGCGTAGAGGGAACGCGGCAATCCGGGTGAGTACACCGGCGTGTTCGAGGAAACCGATGCGCTGTCGGCGTAGCGCTCGTCGAGCAGGTTCATGATGCGGGCGAACACGGAGAAGGATTTGTTGATCTGCTGGTTGAACCGGAGATTGATGAGATCGTAGCCCGAATACTTGCCGAAGGTCGCCGAGTTCGAGGCCTCGAGCCAGTAGGACCCGATGCGCACCCATTCGAGCTGCACCAGCGTCTTCTCGGTCGGTGTCCAGGACAAGCGTGTGTTGGCCAGTACGCGCGGCGCGGCTTCCATCTCCCGGCCGCTGAAATCGGCCGTGGCGGTGACGAAGTTCACGTACTTGTGGATCGCGTACGACGCTGCCACGTCCAGGCGCCAATGCTGTGTGAACGGCATGGCAAGGCCCACTTCGATGCCGCGGCTCTCGGTCTTGCCGGCGTTGACGTTGGTGGTCACGTTGGTGGCCAGGTCGCGCTGGCTCACCAGGTCGTCGTACTTGATGAGGTCGTAGAGCGCGACGTTGTAACCCAGGGATCGGATCTCGCCGCGCATGCCCACCTCGAACTGGTTCGCCTGGATCGGCTTCAGGGTCAGCAACGCGTTGGCCCGTGCGAGAGCGCGTACTCCCGTCGTGTCATTGCCGGCGCGGAACAACTGTCCTTCGGAGGGGACGCGAAAGCCGTGGTTGTACGAGGTGTAGAGCGTGGTCTGGGGGTCGATCTGGAAGGTGGCACCGAACTTCGGGCTCACCTGAGTGAAGTTGACGGACGCGTCGGCAATCTGCCCGTAGAAGCGCGAGGCGCCGTTCACGTTCGCCTGCACGGCACCCGCGCCGAGATTGTTCTGCATGTCGTAGGACAGATCGTCGTAACGCGCGCCCACTGTGATCCGCAACCGCTCGAACGGCGAGACTTCCGTGTGCACGTAGGGCGAGACGCTGGTGAAGGTGACGTCGTAGTCGTAGATGCGCGTTCCCAGCACGTAGCTGTTATAGGACGTGTTCGCGCCGGTGCCGGTCCGCGAGGTGATGATGTTGTCTTCGGCGCGGGAACCGGGGCTTTGATCGAGATCGATGCCGACGATGACACGCGGCCGCCACGCCCCGGCGAAATCCTGCCGCCACTTCGCGAGCAGACCGTAGGACATGTTCTGCGTGCTCTCGATGCGCGGATCGGAACTCAGGTTGAACGACCCGTTGAGATCCATGCTGTTGTCGCGCAGGTAGGCCGTGAGCGACAGCAGGCTCGAATCGAACTCCCGCTCGAAGGCGGTGGACAGTCGCAGCGCCTGCACCTTGCGGAACGCGATGGAGAAGTTGTTCTTCGTCGGGTTGTTCTCGTAGTCGCCGAGGGTGAGCGGTGCATTGGCGCCGGTCTCCTGGTCGATGTTGGCGTAGGCGAGCACGGTCTTGAAGCTGGTGCGCCCGTCCACCTCGTAGTCCCAGCGCAGGCCGGCGCTCTGCCGGTCGTACGCGGTCTTGTCGCGCCACCCGTCGGTGTGCGTGACGTTCAGGTCCGCTCGCAGTCCACCGAAACCGGTCATGCCGGTGCTGGCGCTGCCCATCAGGCGGCCCCAGCCGTAGCTGCCGCCTTCCAGGGACAGGGCGGCGTCCGGAGTCGCCGACGGCCCACGCGTGAGCACGTTGATGATCCCGCCGATGGCGTCGGAGCCATACAACGCGGTGCCTGGTCCGCGCGTGACTTCGATGCCACCCGACATCGGGATGTTGATCTCGTAGAGCGCGTTGTGGTTGAACATCCCGGTGGCACGGATCGGGATGCCGTCCTCGAGGAAGAGATACAACGGGCTGGTGGTGAACGGCTGGCGGATGGAAGTGGTATGCCCCTCGCCGTTCGTCACCGCGACCGCCACGCCCGGCACCTGCCCGAGGATCTGCTGCGGATGCATGGGACCGGTCTGGCGGATCACCTCGGGCTTGATGATGCCGATGGAAGCCGGGGTCTCGGACAGCAGCGCTTTCTCGCGCGTACCGGTGACGGTGACCTCGGGTGTGCGCTGGTCGGGGGTGGGCGAATCGGTCTGGGCGGCGACCGGCGCACCCAACAGCGCGACGATCGGGGCGAGGGCAACGGAAAAGCGCATGGCGTGCGACGCGCGATCGGCGCCGGCTCATCGGGAAACCGGGGCGAGTCTAAGTGCCCGGGATGCGCGACGGAATGTGACTCAGTGACGCGCGACAATCCGTCGCACCTGACTGGAAGAAAACACTGAACCACGGAACACGGAGGACACCGAGGAACCCTTCGCGACATTCCCTCCCCCGGTATCGCCGGGGGAGGGTCAGGGTTGGGGCTGCACACTCAACTTCGCCCCCATCCCGACCTTCCCCCACCTTCAGGTGGGGGAAGGAGTCGAAGCGCTGCGCCGGGTTCTTCGTGGTTCAGATGTTGCAGCTGTACGCCTCTACGCCCGCTTCCCGAACCGCCCTCCCATCTCGAACACGTCATCCGCACACACATCGAGACACCGCCCGCAGTTGGTGCAGTCCCCGCTCAGGATAACCGGTGAGGCTTGCGGATCTTTCGGTTTCAGCGCCGGCACGATCACGTGCGGTTCCGGACACACGCGAAAGCAGTCACCGCAGTCGGTGCAGGCGCTGCGGCGAACGGCACTCACGCGCACCAGCGAAACCTTGCCGGCGATGCCGTAGAACGCGCCGACCGGGCACAGATAGCTGCACCAGCCCCGGCGGCTCACCATCAGGTCGAACAGGAACACGGCGAGCACGATGATCCACGCAAGGCCGAGACCGAAGACCAACCCTCGCTGCAGCATCGTCACCGGGTTGACCAGTTCCCAGGCAATCGCACCGGTGGCGGCCGACGCGCCGATCGAGGCCGCCAGGATCCAGAGCCTCGTGCCCTTGCGCGGTTGCCAGTTCGCACCGATACGCAGCGTGGTCCGCAGCCAGTGTGCGGCATCGGTGACGATGTTGATCGGACAGACCCAGGAGCAGTAGACACGGCCACCGATCAGCGCATAGATGACCAACACCGTGATCGCGCCGAGCAACGCGGTGGTGGCGATCGCGTGACCGCCCGCGTAGGACTGCAGCAGCACGAACGGGTCGGTGAGCGGCAACGTGTCGAGGAAGAGGCTGGACGCGAGGTTGCCTTTCAGCCACCACACGCCGAACCAGGGACCGATCAGGAACAGCGCGAGGATGGTGATCTGCGAGGTACGGCGGGCGAGCAGCCATTGGTTGCGGGCGAGGAAGCCTCGCACGGGCGGGGGGCTCGCCGTGATGGCCTCCATGGGAGGGGATGTACACCCCTTCCCCCGGCTTTGCCGGGGGAGGGTCAGGGTGGGGGCCCACCGATCGCTACCGCGCAAGACCATCAAACCTTCTTCCCCACCCCACCCGGCCGGTCATGCCGCACCAGATCCCGCGGCAGCACCTTGATCGACGCTTCCGCCGTCACGCAAGCCTGCTCGCACTTGCCGCAGCCGGTGCATTTGTCCCGATACACCGTCGGCTCGAAATAGCCGCGACCGTCGGTCTGGCGGCGCTCCATGCTGATGGCTTCGTCCTTGATCGGACAGGCGAGGTAGCAGGCCCGGCAGTTGGCGCCGCGCGCCACCGCGTAGCAGGTGTCGCGGCTGGTCAGCACGGCCACACCCATCTCGGCCTTGCGGATGTCCTTCAGTTCCTTGGTCAGCGCGCCGGTCGGACAGGCCTCGACGCAGGGAATGTCCGGGCACATCTCGCACGGCACCTGGCGTGCCACGAAGTACGGCGTACCGGCGGTCACGCCATCGCCCAGTTCCGCGAGCTTCAGGGTGTCATACGGACAGGCTCGCACGCACAGCCCGCAGCGGACGCAGGCCGAAGCGAAGTCGTCCTCCGCCAGCGCACCAGGCGGCCGAATGGCCCAGGCCGGTCGCGCTTTCGACTGTTCGCTGTAAGTCCCGAGCAGCAGCCCCAGCACACCGGCCGAGCCGGCCATCCCGAGGCAACTCGCGACGAACTGGCGCCGTCCCGGTTTGTTGCTGCCGTCCTCTGCCATGGCGACCTCCCGATGCTGCACGGTGTTGCACTGCATTCTGCCTCGTTTGTCCTGAGGCGCAAGCGGGCCGCGGCAAATCGCCGCACCAGCGGCGGAGGCGTACGGGGGCTCGCTACAATCCGGCTTCCCGCAATCGCCCCACCATGACGCCCCCGCCCGATACCCTCCCCGCACTCGACGCCGGTGCTCGCAACCTGAAGCGTCTGTTCGTGCTGCGCTGGATCGCTCTGGCCGCGACCGCCGGCGCTGTTGCCGCCGCCAAGCAGATCGCAGGGGTCGATCTGCCGCTCGCGCCATTGGTGGTGGTCCTCGGTGCCGCCGTCGTGCTCAACGCCTGGACCGGCATGCGCTTGCGCTCGCCGCGGCCGGTGGGCGACCCGGAACTGTTCCTGCAACTGCTCGCCGACGTGGGCGTGCTCACCGGCGTGTTGTACTTCACCGGCGGCTGGTCCAATTCCTTCGTCACGCTGTTCCTGCTGCCGCTCATGATCGCCGCGACCTTGCTGCCGGCACGCCACGCATGGGCCATGGCCGGCATCACGTTCGCCTGCTACACGCTGCTCGGATTCTTCTACCTGCCGTTGCCGCATATTCACCATGGCGAGAACGAGTTCGGCCTGCACGTGATCGGCATGTGGGTGAGCTTCGCGTTGTCCGCGGGCGTGATCGCCTATTTCGTGGTGCACATGGCGCAGTCATTGCGGCGCCGCGATCGCGAACTCGCCACCGCCCGCGAGAACGCCCTGCGCGATAGCCAGGTACTCGCGATGGGTACGCTTGCCGCTGGTGCCGCGCATCAGCTCGGCACGCCGCTCGCGACCATGGCGGTGGTCGTGCGCGAGCTCGAACGCAGCCATGGCGCCGATCCCACATTGAACCAGGACCTGCGCGAATTGCGGACACAGATCGATCACTGCAAACGGATCCTGTCCGACATCGCTGCATCGGCCGGAGCGCAACGCGCCGAGGGCGGGTCGAGCCAGCCGCTCGACGAGTATCTGGCCCGCGCCATCGAGAACTGGCAGGCGCTGCGGCCCGGTGTGAACGTGCAGTGTGCATGGGAAGGCCCACGCCCCGCACCACGTATCGTCAACGAACTCACTCTCGGCCAATCACTCGTTTCGCTGCTCGACAATGCCGCCGACGCGAGCCCCGAAGGCATCGAGATGGTGGGCTCGTGGACGCCGACGATGCTGAGCCTGGAGATTCGCGATCATGGTGCCGGTGTGTCGCCGGAGATCGTGCGCGCAGCAGGCCGTGCCGCCATCTCGACGAAGCCCGACGGTCACGGCGTCGGCTTGATGATCGCGACAGCGGCGATCGAGCGGTTCGGCGGCAAGGTGACCCTCATGAATCGCGCCGGCGGCGGTGCCTGCACGCGGCTGGATCTGCCGTTGGAGCGGATCGCGGCGTGACCAGGCGTCGCCCGGCAAAGCCGGGGGAAGGCGTGTACATCCCCTCCCCCGGCTTTGCCGGGGGAGGGCTAGGGTGGGGGCAGCGCTGGACGCCGTCGTCATGACGCCGACCAACCACCTCCTCATCGTCGAAGACGACGCCTCCCTGCGCAGCGTCCTCGCCCGCGCGATGGAGCGCCGCGGCTTTGCCGTGCGCGTCGCCGCGGACGCAGACCAGGCGCTCACCGCAGCGCGCGCGCAGACACCCACGCACGCCATCGTCGATCTGCGTCTGCCCGGCGCCTCCGGACTCACCGTCGTCCCGGCCTTGCGTGCGCTCGATGCCGCGATGCGCATCGTCGTGCTCACCGGCTACGCGAGCATCGCGACCGCGGTCGAGGCCATCAAGCTCGGTGCCACGCACTACCTCGCGAAACCCGTGGACGCAGACCAGATCGTCGCAGCATTCGGCGAAACCGCCGGCCACGCCGACACCGACGTCCCGCAGAAGCCGCTGTCGGTGGACCGACTCGAGTGGGAACACATCCAGAAGATCCTGAACGAGCACGCCGGCAACATCTCCGCCACCGCGCGCAGCCTCGGGATGCATCGCCGCACGTTGCAACGCAAGCTCGCCAAACGCGCGCCCAGCGAATAGCGCCCACAGTGTCATTTCGCAATTGACACTCATTCTCATCTGAGGCACAGTCCCGCCGCCAGCCCACGGATCCCCCGCGCCCCGCCGCGCGACCGCAGCCAGCCCTTCATCAACTGGCTGTCGCCCCGGGAGACGTTGGATGATTCAGGACCTCGGACGGGTATTCGCCGTCCCTTGCAGACCGCGCGCCGCGCCGCTGCTCGCAGCGGGCTTGCTCGCCTTCGCGACTACGCAGGCGCTCGCACTGGACGTCGTCTTCGACTACCGCTTCGACCGGCACGGCTTCTTCGACCCCGCGACGGCCGTGGGCGCAGAGCGCCGCAGCGTGCTCGAAGCGGCGGCCAGTGTCTTCGAACCCCTTTCCGACGCGCTGGCACCGATCGACCCAGGCGGGACCCTCGGCAGCTGGCGCGTCGCCTTTCGACATCCGAGCTGGTCCTCGTTCTTCGAGGAAGCCGTGGTGGAGAACCTGAGCGTGGCTGCCAACAGCGTCGTCATCTTCGTCGGTGCGTCGCCCTCGAACGGCTCGGTACTCGGCATTGCCGAGGGCGGCACGATCACGGTCACCGGTGGCGGTAGCGATTTCGAAACGCTGGTCACGACGCGCGGTCAGGCCGGGGCACTCGATCCGCAGCCCACCGACTTCGGCCCCTGGGGTGGGTCGTTCTGGTTCAACAGCAACACGCCGTGGCACCTCGGTCTCGACACCGTGGGCCTGGATGCGACCAAGGCCGACATGCTGACGACGGCCACCCACGAGATCGGGCACCTGCTCGGCATGGGCGAAGCGCCCTCGTGGGGAACTTGGGTGGAAGGTACCTCGGGCAACTACCGCTTTACCGGACCTGCGGTCACGGCGCTCTACGGCGGCGATGTACCGCTCGACCCCATTGCCGCGCACTTCGGCGAAGGCGTGTTCAGCACCGTCGACGGCCTGCCCCAGGAAACGCTGATGGACCCGACCACCGCCCGTGGGCAGCGCGAGTTCATGACCGCGCTCGACTACGCTGCGCTCTCGGATATCGGCTGGCAGGTGAGCCCCGTACCCGAACCTGCCACCAACGCCTTGCTCGCCGCTGGTGTGCTGCTGCTCGGTGCGCGCCTGCGTCGTCGCAGGCACTGAACTTCACAGGAAAGAACCACCATGTCCCGCTTCACCGGCCCCCGGCTCAAGGTCATGCGCGCGCTTGGCGCCGAACTGCCCGGCCTGTCGCGCAAATCCATCGAGAACCGCCCCCACCCACCCGGCCAGCACGGGCTGCGGCAGCGGCGGCGGTCGGATTTCGCCGCCAAGCTCGCCGAGAAGCAGAAGCTGCGCTTCAACTACGGCCTTTCGGAACGCCAGATCCAGCGAGTGTTCCTCGAAGCCAAGGGTTCGAAGATGCCCACCGGCGCCAAGCTGCTCGAGCTGCTCGAACGCCGCCTCGATAACGCCGTGTTCCGGTCGGGCTTCGCGCCGACCATTCCGGCGGCGCGCCAACTCGTGCGGCATCGTCACGTCCTGTTGAACGGCCAGCGCGTGAGCGTTCCGTCGATCCGCGTGCGACCGGGCGATGTCGTCGCGTTGCGCGACGCAGCCTACGCCATGCCGCTCGTCGTCGAATCGCTCGCGGAACCGGCGCTCACTCGACCTGAGTGGCTGAGTTTCGACGAGGGCGCACGCCGCGCCAGCATCACCCGCGTGCCGATGGCCGACGAGGTGCCCTTCCCCATCGACGTGCAGCAGGTCGTCGAGTACTACGCGAACCGCCTGTGATGGCCCCGATGGAAGCCGGCCCCGAATACCCCGAACGTCCGGAACTCGCGCTCGTCGCCCTGCTCGAGATGCTCTACCGCAGTCGTTCGACCGCGTCGGCCGCCGTGGCGGCCTCCATCCGCGATCATCTGCTCGTCATCGCCGCCGACGCTCGTCATCCGGCCGCCGTGCGCGATGCCGCGAAGCGCATGGCCAACGAGACACCGTGCGCCGCGTTGCGTGCGCGCGGCGACTCCACGATGCACTGAGCCTCAGATATTCTGCGCGATCCGCCAGAGCACGCCGGACGGATCGAAGAGCACGAAATCGCGCATGCGCCACGGCTGCACCGCCGGCGGAACCAAACGGACGCCGTAGCGTGCACACAGATCGGCGTCGACGACGTGTTGCCACCATGCATCCACGTCCTCGACCAGCAGGTGCATCATGAAATTCTCGGCATGCACGCGTTCATAGAACGCCTGGAGCAGGAAGCTGCAGTTCCCGTGATGCAGATAGGCGACGCCGTCGGACGTCGAGGCGAGCGTGAAGCCGAGGTCCTGATAGAAGCGCTTCGAAAGCTCGAAGTCCTTCGCCGGCACGAAGGCCTTGATCTCGACGGTGGCGCGCGTCTTCATGGGTTTCCTCGAAGGTTGTGGTCTGCGGACCGCAACGATCGGGCTGGCTGCCGCGGGAAGCTCCCTCGCTGGGGGCTGGCGCCGATGGATGCGCTCGCGAGGGTGCGCGAAGCCCGCCACGGCGTCAAACGGAGGCGCATCGACGGTCCCGGCAATCATCGCTTGACGCCACAAATGCGAATGATTATTGTTAGTGCCGTAAGCGTCTGTTGCCGTTACGCTTGAAGAGGGGAGTCTTCAACGCAACGGGGCAGACGGCCAGCGCCCGCTTGGCGCTGCGTGCGACCCCCGTCGCGCGTGGTGCCGGCGAGTAAGTACCACTCCGCGCCCCGCCAGCAAGCCCGCGTCCCTCTTCGGACGCCGCCAGCAAGCAAGCGCCGTCGGCCCTCCGTGCCGGCGAGTCCTGTTTGCCTGCCGATGACCCTTAGCTGCCGCTGCGCCCCAGTGCTGCCATGACGCCCGACCCGACTTCGGCGACCAAGGCACGCCTGCTCGCGCTGTTCGACGAGTTGTTCGCGCACGACGGTTTCGGCGCGCTGCGCGTCGAGATGCGGATCCTGAGGCGCGGCCAGAAGGAAGTGATCCTGGACTGCGGCAAGCAGTACCGCTTCGTTCTCGACTACGAAAACGGGCACAGCCGGGCGGGCCGGCGTGCCGAGCACGCGATGCCGGGCGACGTGGGGTCGCCGGCAGCCGCAACGAAGATCCGGGCCCACGGCCCGAATACCGCGCGAGCCTCCGAGGCGGAGGTCGTGCCGGGTGAAATCCAAACATCGGAGACCTGACGTGAATCAACGCAATCGCATTGCCGCCGCTCTGGCGGTCACATCGACCCTCACCCTCGCCAGCTCGGGCGCGCTCGCAGCCGGAGGGGTCTGGGACACGGGCCTCGGCCCCGGCAGCGGCAATGGCGCGACCAGCGCCACGCCGTGGATCTCGGCCCCCGCCGCCGGCAGCAAGTACGCCGAGTGGAACTTCTTCACCGACGACAACGGCCTCACCGCCCTCATCGTCGACAACACGCCCGACATCGCCAGCGTCAACCTCGGCGGCACGGCGATCGTCACCGAAACCACCAACGCCTCGTTCCTCACGAGCGGCGGCAACATCTACAGCCCTTCGGTGCCGACCGCCTTCACGCTGTCCATGCCGGGCGGTGTCGGCAGCGCGTTCGAAGTGTGGCTGCGCGCCAGCACCATCGGCAGTCTGCTCTCGACCACCGCCACGCTGAACGGTGTCGCGGCCACCGCCGTGGAATCGTTCGGCCAGACGGTCATCGGCGGTTTCGGCGGTGACGAGAAGGAGTGGTACTGGAAGTGGAACGTGGCGGCGGCGCCGACCTACTCGTTCGCGTTCAACGCAGCCAGTTCGAGCGTCAGCCTGGACCAGCTCGCCGTGTATGCGGCACCGGTGCCCGAGCCGTCCACGTACGCGATGCTGGCACTCGGCCTCGCGGGGCTGGCTGTCGCACGGGCCCGGCGCTCGCGCGGCTGACGCGCTCTTCCGTGACCCGCCAGCTCCTGATCGGTCACGGGTCGTCCGGCGGTTCCGGGGTCGCCTGGAGCCGCCGCTTATTCTCGCCGTTGCCGGGAGCCGTCCCATTTCCCCGTTCGTCTTCGCCGTCGTCGCGTTCGCAGGTCTCGCCCTGGTGCATCCGGGCGCGCTGGCCCAGACCGTCCTCAAGGAGGTCAAGGTGAAGGCCGCACGCGAACGCCGCACCGACGTTCAGCGCACCGCACCCACCACGACGGTCGATCGCGCGCGGATGGATCGCTGGCAGGCGGCCACGGTGTTCGAAGCCGTGGAAGGCATTCCCGGCGTGGCGATCGAAGGCGGACCGCGCGCGAGCGGCACCGCCTTCAATATCCGCGGCTACAACGACTCCGAGGACGTGCTGGTCAAGCTCGACGGCGCGCAGAAGAGTTTCGAGAAGTACCGGTTCGGCGGCACCTTCATCGAGCCGGAGATCCTGAAGACCGTGTCGGTGACCCGTGGTCCCGACCTCATCTCCGGTGCGGGCGCCCTGGGTGGCACGGTGAACGCGGTAACTCGCGATGCAGCCGACCTGCTGAAACCGGGGCAGAAAGTCGGTGCGCGTCTCAAGTTCGGCACCGGCAGCGTCAACGACGAGATCCTCCGCCACGGTGCCGGCTACGCACGCCCCACCGAGAAAGTCGACCTGCTGGTGTCCGCCACGCGGCGCAACGCGTCCGACTACACGCTGTCGGACGGCACCAAGCTCGCCGACTCGGCCATCGATCAGCGCGCCTTGCTCTTCAAGGGGACCGTGTTCCCCACGGCCGGTCTGTCCTTGTCGCTCTCGGCAGCCGACAACAGCAATCGCGGGCTGGAGGCCTTCGACGCCACCGGCGGCCAACCGGGCCTCTTCGGCACGGTGGTTCGATCGGTCGACGACTCGACCTACACGCTCAACACCCGCTACGAGGCGCCGAACAATCCGTGGATCGATTTCACCGGCGTGTTGGGCCGTTCGCTGACCGACGTGAACGACCTCAGCAAGCCCGGACAGAGCATCTTCGCCAATGCGATCACCGGCGACGTCAACGACTACTACGCCTTCGACGTCTGGACTCTCGACCTGCGCAACACCTCGCGCTTTCGCACCGGCCGCATCGCGAACGAAATCACGGTGTCCGTGCAGGGCGTGACCAACGAACGCGAAGCGCTGCGGATCACCAGCAACCCCGCGGTCAACAATGCACTCTATCCCGGCGGCTACAACCCGGCACAGCCATCGGGCAAGCGCGAGTCGCTCGGCCTCGTGGTGGTCTACTCCGCGAGCTGGGGGCCGTTCACGATCGCGCCCGGGATTCGCTACGACCGCTACGCCACGTCCGTGGTAGGCCCGACCCAAGCCTACCTGGAAGCGAACGGCGAATCTTCCACGGTCAGGCTGGCGCAGACCACCCACAGTCTCGCAGGTACCTTCCGGCCCGCGCAATCGCCCTGGGTTCTGGGCTATCGCTATGTGGAGGCGTTCCGCCCGCCGCTGCTCGACGAAGCGTTCACCCAGGGCGCCTTCAGCCGGTGCAACAGCTTCACGATGCCGAATCTTGCGCCGGCAACAGGCGTCTGCGGCTCGCTGTACCAGCCCGAGCTCTCGCAGACGCAGGAAGCGAGTCTCGCCTACGCGCCGATCGTTCCCATGCCCGGCTTGAAACTGGATGGGCGCATCGCCTACTTCCAGACCGATCGCCGTCAGGTGCTCGCATCGATCCGCGAAGTGGGTCCCGCCGAAATAGGCCAGCCCGGCACGGAGTTCCGCCACGGTTTCGAGATGGAAGGTGGATTCGCGTGGCGCGCCCTGTTCGGCAATGCGGCGTACACGAAGATCAACGGCGAGATGCAGAACGTCTATGTCGACGCGCCCACCTACCCGCTCTTCACCATTCCCGGTGACACGCTGTCGCTCACGCTCGGTGTGCGCCTGTTCGGCAACAAGGTGGACGTCGGTTTCCGCTACCGGCACGTGGGCGAACGCATCATCACCGTGCCGCCCGCACCGCCCACGACCGCGAACGCGCCACGACTGGGGCTCCAGCCGTCGTACGAACTGCTCGATCTTTTCTTCGGTTGGCGGCCGCGCACGGACACCGAGGTGCGCGTGGCTCTCGACAATGCGCTGAACGAGAACTACTTCCTCAACGGCTACGGCGGTGCCCAGGGCGTGCGCGCACCCGGTCGCAACCTGCGCGTCAGCGTGGCGGTGGAGTTCTAGTTCCGGCGCCATGACCACTGCTCTCGCCATGCCCGCCCGGCGACCGACCCATGACCTGCCCGACCTCGCGGCGAGGCGCGACTCGCACTTGCGGGCACTGGCCCTGATCATCGCGGTGGCCCTGCACGGTGGCGTGTTCGCCGCTCTCGCGCCGATGTTTCAACCGGTGCCGATGGTCGACACCACGCCGCTCATCGTGAGCTTGCTCGATGCACCCGTGGTGGCCGAGGCACCACCTGCCGCAGAGCCGCAACTGCAGGCGCGGCCTGATCCGCAACCGGCGCCAGCACGACGACCGCAGCCGAGTCGTACGCTACCCGCACCCAGCGTCGCGATGCCGCCCTCGACGATCGTGCCACCGCCGATGCCGGAACCCCCGCCCGCGCCGCAAGCCGCCGCCCCAGCGGTGCCGCCTGCACCAGCCGCACCGGCTGCGCCGCCCGCGACGCCCGCGGCGCCAGCGCTGACGCAGTCGACAGTCGAGTCACCGGCCATGACCGCCGTGACGGTGCCAGGCCCGGTGCATGCCGCTGCCGCTCCGACGACCGACACCGCACCGATCGCACCGCAACCGGTGATCCCTCCACGCTTCGATGCCGACTACCTCGCGAACCCTGCACCGGCCTATCCCGCCACTTCGCGCCGCCTGGGCGAGGAGGGTCGCGTCATTCTTGAGGTGCGCGTGAGCGCCGACGGAGCCCCGCTCGCCGTGGAAGTGAACAAGTCGAGCGGGTGGCCACGGCTCGACGAAGCTGCCCTCACGACCGTTCGCCACTGGCGCTTCATGCCGGCCCGTCTCGGGGACAAAGCCGTCATCGCCTCCGTGCTCGTCCCCTTGAGCTTCAGCCTCGACGACTAGCATGAAACAGCCCCCACGCTCCCTGCGGCCGCTGCCCCCAGAGGGGGTGCGTCAGTGTCTTGGGGCGGCCCGGCGACACTGACATCCAGACGAACGAACACCCGCCTGCCTCCGCTTGCCCATGAGAACTCTCACTGCGCCCATGAGCCGACCAGAACGTCCCATCCCCGAAACGCCAGCGCCTGCCGCAGACGGCGAAGCCGTGCGCTCTGAAGTCATGGCGATCCGCCGTGTTTCCAGCGCCGCGCTGCTCGGCGACACCGACCGCCTGATCATCGAACACCAGGGGCGCGACTACGTGCTGCGCCGGACGGCCAACGGCAAGCTGATTCTCACCGCGTGAGCGCACGCGGTCCGTCTCGACTCAACGATCCAGCATCCGGGCCCACCGCCATGACCGAAACGCCACTGACCGTTCCGCAGACCCGACCCGAAGTCCTGCTGGGCGCGACGCTCTACTTGATGAACGCCTATCGACGGAGCCCCTGCCCCGGCCTCGCGGCAGTGGTGCAGCGACATCTCGAACACCTGGCAGCCCATCCGCGCGTCGACGCCGTGTTGCGCGACATCGCGGCCGGGCTCGAATCCGATTGGGCACAACTCGCCGCCGGCCCGCGACCCACCGAAGTGAAACCCGCGCCGGCATCGCTGCGGCGCACCCGCCTGCACTGACCGCCACACCACCCGGGAGAGAAGACATGCAAACCAGCACCCAGGAACGTTCACCGCTCGCACTGCGCGAGGCGTGGGACCAGTTGAAGCGCACCCAGAAGCTGCGTGCCCGCGATGCCGCGAAGGCACTCGGCGTCGGTGAAGGCGAACTCGTCGCCTCGGAGATCGGAACCAGCACCACCCGCCTCGCCGGCGATCCGCGCGAGATCATGAAGCGCGTGCCCGAACTGGGCACCGTCATGGCGTTGACGCGCAACGAACACTGCGTGCACGAGAAGGTCGGGCCGTATCTCGACGTGAGCGCCAACGGCATGGTCGGCCTGGTGCTGGGCGAACTGATCGACCTCAGGGTGTTCTTCATGCACTGGGCCCATACGTTCGCCGTCACCACCACGACGCCGCACGGGGAACAGCGCAGCCTGCAGTTCTTCGACAAGCACGGCGATGCGGTCCACAAGATCATCCAGCGCGCCGAGACCGACCTCGCCGCGTGGGACCTCCTGGTGGCCGACTTCCGATCCGAGGACCAGACACCAGGCATCGCCACCGAGCCTCGTCCCACACCCGCTGCCGAGAAACCCGACGCCGAGATCGACGTCACGGGCTTTCGCAACGCGTGGTCCGCCATGACCGACACTCACGAATTCTTTCCGCTCCTGAAGAAGTTCAAGGTCGCCCGCACGCAGGCGCTGCGACTGGCCGATCCACAGTTCGCCCGCCCGGTATCCACCGATGCGTTCGCATGGACCATGCATACCGTGCGCGACTCGGGCGTGCCGATCATGGTGTTCGTCGGCAACCCCGGCATGATCCAGATCCACACCGGCCCGATCTCGAACATCAAGGTCATGGACCGCTGGTTCAACGTGATGGATCCGGACTTCAACCTGCACATGCAGGAACCGTCGATCGCGTCTGCGTGGGTGGTGCGCAAGCCCACCGCCGATGGCATCGTCACCTCGCTCGAGCTGTTCGACACCAACGGCGAGAACATCGCGCTGATCTTCGGCAAGCGCAAACCGGGCATTCCGGAATCGGAAGCCTGGCGCGAAGTGGTGGCGCAGATCGCGACCTCGGAACCGGCGGCGGCATGAGGCGCTCGCTGCTGGCACTGGCGCTCTGTACATTCACACTCGGGTCCGCCGCGGACGATGCGGTCGTCGCGGTGGGCGGCGCCGTGACCGAGATCGTCTATGCGCTCAAGGGGGAAGCGCGCCTCGCCGCGGTCGACACGACCAGCATCTATCCGGCGGCGGCGCTGGCGCTGCCGAAGGTGGGCTACCAGCGCCAGCTGTCCGCCGAAGGCTTGCTCTCGACCAACGCCAAGCAACTGATCGGGACCCCGGAGGCCGGACCGCCGACGGTGCTCGATCAGGTGCGCAACGCCGGCATGCGCGTGACCATCGTGTCCAACGAGCACAGCATCGACGGGGTGCGCAGCCGTATCCGCAGCATCGGTACAGCACTCGGACTGGATGCGTCGGCCATGGCCCTCGAAAGCCGTGTGGCGGACGACTGGTCGCGGGTGCAAGCGGAGATCGCCGCGATGCCCGGCAAGCCGCGCGTGATCTTCATCCTCGCCCACGCCGGCCCGCCCATGGTCGCCGGCGGAAACACCGCGGCGGATGCCATGATTCGTCTCGCCGGTGCCGAGAACGCGGTGAAGGGCTTCGACGGCTATCGCCCGCTGACGCCTGAAGGACTCGCCGAGACGGCACCCGACGCGTTCGTCATCACGCGCGAAGGGTATGAATCCATGGGCGGCGAGAAGACCTTCTGGACCAAGCCCGGGTTCGCACTCACGCCGGCCGCGAAACACAAACGCGTAGTGGTGATGGATGCGCTGTACCTGCTCGGCTTCGGTCCGCGCCTGCCGCAATCGGTGCGCGAGCTCGCGCGTGGCGTCCGCGGGTCGGCCGGATGAACGCCGCAGCCCCCACGGCACCGACGACCGGCAACGAACAGCGCCCCCCTTCCCGGCCTGGCGCGATCGCCGGTCGCTGGAACGCGCCGCGTACGCTGCTCGGATTGGTCGTGGCGTTGACGGTGGTCGCGCTCGTCGCCGCGGGACGCGGTGCGGTCCCGATCGCGCCCGGCGACGTCCTGCGAACGTTGCTGCATGGGTTCGGCTTCGCGGGAGATGCGGACGTATCCGAGTCCGCGCAGCGAGTCCTGTGGCACCTGCGCTTTCCGCGCGTGGCGCTCGCCATCGTGGCCGGTGCGGCGCTGGCGGTGTCGGGCGCGGCATTGCAGGGGCTCTTTCGCAATCCGCTCGCCGATCCCACCTTGATCGGCGTGTCGTTCGGCGCAGCCGCCGGTGCCGCAACCATGATCGTGCTGGGCCATCACATCGCACTGCCCGCGTGGTTCAGTCGCACCTGGCTGCTGCCGGCCGGCGCGTTCACCGGCGGCCTGCTCGCGACCGGACTCGCCTACCTGCTGAGTGCTGCGTCGCGCGATCGCGGTGTCGCTGCCCTGCTGTTGGCAGGCATCGCCGTGAACGCGGCCGCTTCTGCGCTGCTGGGGCTCTACTCGCACATCGCCGACGACGCGCAGTTGCGCAATATCTCGTTCTGGAATCTCGGCAGTCTCGGCGCGGCATCACCATCGACCCTCGGCGTCGTCGCACTGATCGCCCTGCCTGCCACGCTGGGTCTGCTCAAGCTCGCGCCGCAGTTCAACGCGCTGGCACTCGGCGAGGCCGCGGCGCAACACCTGGGCGTCAACGTGCGACGCTTGAAGACGATTTCCGTCATCCTGATCGCGGCCTGCGTCGGTGCGGTCACGGCTGTCACCGGCGTCATCGTGTTCGTGGGTCTCGTCGTGCCGCACGCGCTGCGTTTCGTGCTCGGCCCCGATCACCGCTGGCTGATGCCGGCCGCCGCCGTCGGCGGCGCGGCGCTGGTCACGGCCGCCGACCTCACCGCGCGGACGCTGCTCGCCCCTGCCGAACTGCCGATCGGCATCGTCACCGCCTTCATCGGCGTACCGTTCTTCGCCGCGCTGCTGATCCATTCCGGCCGGCGTCTGGGTCCATGACACTCGCTGCCCATGCCGCGAGCTTCCACGCCGACCGGCGTGCGCTGCTGAGCGCCGTGACCCTCACGGTCGCACCGGGCGAAATGGTGGCGCTGCTCGGCCCCAACGGCGCTGGCAAGTCGACGCTGTTGAAGCTGCTCGCCGGAGACGTCGCGCCGAGCGCCGGCAGCGTCACGCTCGACGATGCTCCCATCGGTACGATCAAGTCGCGCCATCTCGCGCGCCACCGTGCCGTGCTGCGCCAGGATCTCGCGTTGCCGTTCGCCTTCACCGCCGCCGAGGTGGTGCACATGGGGCGCCTGCCCCATCGCGGTACGGCCGACGAACGCGACGACGCGCGCATCGTCGCGGACGCCCTCGCCCTGCTCGACGCCGGTCACCTGGCCCACCGGCTCTACCCCACGTTGTCAGGCGGCGAACAGCAACGCGTGCAGCTCGCGCGCGCACTCGCGCAACTCTGGCTGCCGGATCGCACGCCCCGCTACCTGCTGCTGGACGAACCGACGTCCAACCTCGACCTGGTGCATCAGCACCAGGCCTTGACCGTCGCTCATTCGTTCGCGCGCGATCGCGGCATCGGCGTGCTGGTGATCCTGCACGACGTGGCGCTGGCCGTACGCCACGCCGATCGGCTCGCGCTGTTGAAGGGCGGGAAGCTGATCGCTTCCGGATCGGTGAATCAGGTCATCGAGACCACGAGCCTGGCGGACTGCTTCGAGATGGATTTCCGGATGGCGGACTTTGGTGCGGCGGGGCGGGTGCCGGTGGCGATACCTCGGGATTTGGTGACAGGGTCGTAACTGCGATCGATTGGCCCCCACCCTAACCCTCCCCCGGCAAAGCCGGGGGAGGGGACGTACACCCCTTCCCCCGACTATGTCGGGGGAAGGTTGGGATGGGGGCAACGCGTTACAAAGTTTTCAGGTACTCGATCAACGCCCGCTTCCTATCCGCCGAAAGCGCAGTCCCGTATTCATGCCCCTGGTTCCCGTTGCCGCGCTCGGTCACGTCGAACTTCGTGCCGACCCTCCGCGCCTCCGGACCATCGGCCACGAACCCCACGTTCACCTGATCGTAGACGTCGTACCCACGATAGAACACCTTGGTGCGCCGGGACGCAGGCTCCAGCAGCTCACGCAGGTTCATCACCGCACCGTTGTGCAGGTACGGCGCACGCAACCAGATCCCGTCCAGGTGCGCGGCGATGTAGCCCACGAGATCCTGCTCCACCAGCCCGCGGCGCTTGACCCCCATGTTCGCCACGACGATGTTGCCGTCGATGGCTGCCTGCTTGTTCCAGCTCTCGAGGCGGTTACGGTCGGTGCCCACCTCGGCCAACGGCACCGGACGTCCGGTGCGATTGCTGCGATGGCACTGCGCACAGGTCTCGTCGAACACCTTGGCTCCGCTCGCGGCGAGGTCGAGGTCGACCTCGAAGGGATACTTGGGCGGCGGGCGCTTGCGCAGGTACTCCTCGAGCCATTGCATCTGCGCCTCGAAATCGCGCTGCGGCTTCAACACGATGCCGAGTGCGGAATCGACCAGCACCGAGCGCGGGTCCCAGGTGGCACCATCCCAGTTGAGCGTCTGGCCTTCCTTGTACTTGTCGAGGTTCCAGATGGAGGGCATGTCGGCCGGGCCGAAGGTGCCGTCCTCGGGGCGCTCCAGCATGAAGTACTTGGTGAGGTTCATCGGGTCGTCGCGCCCGCGTCCCCAGTCGGGCATGCCGTGCCGGTTCATCCACGCGAACTGCCCTTCGCGCTCCAGCAGGCGCTGCTTCACGATCGGGATGATGGCAAAGCGATACAGCAGGCGATCGATGAACGACATGCCGTAGATGAGGTCGATCTCGCGCATGACGTTGTCAGGGGTGAACCGCGGATCCTTCGCGCACTTGATGAGGAAGCGGAAGTACGCCTGTACATCCGTGGTATGCCCCGGTGCCGCGATGACGTAGGTGGGGTTCTCGTCGGGCGACGCGCGATAGCTCGCGGTGTGGCACACCGCGCAGTTGTTGCCGACGCGCTCGAACCCGATGGTCTTCTTCGGGAATCCGATCGGCAGGTCGTGGCCTTCCTCCCACGCGATGCCGAGCGACGCGTAGCCGCCCGGCCCGGGCAGGTACTCGGGAAACATGCGCGGCAGCACCACGAAGATCCAGTAGGGCACGCCGGCCTCGTTCTCGCCGCCAAGCGAGCCGTACTTGAACCGCTCCTCGCCATTCGCGAACGGCGGCTGCGGCACCTCGCGGAAGAATTTGTACCAGGCGAACGCCCCGCCGCCGAGGAGCAGCAGAGCGATGACGAGCAGGATCCACTGGATCTTGCGCAGGCGCTTCATGTTGACCGGTGTGACGTTCATCCCGTGTCTCCCTAGAACGTCTTCAAGTATTCGATCAGCGCGTCCTTGTCGGCCGCGGACAAGGTCGTTCCGTATGCCGGGCCGTCATGACCCTCGTTCCCGTTGCCGGGCTCGCGCGTATCGATCAGGTGGAACGGTTTGCCGTTCTCGGACCCGATGTCCCACACGAAGCCCACGTCGTCCGGGTCGTACACGTCGTAGCCGCGATAGAACCGCACCGGGCGTCGCGCCGCGGGCTCGAGCAGCGCCCGCAGGGTCGGCACCGATCCGTTGTGCAGGTACGGCGCACGCAACCAGAGCCCGTCGAGCGGCATGTTCGCGTAACCGTAGGTCTTGCGGAAATTGCGGAACCAGTACTGGTCGTAGCCGGCATAGAGCTGGCCCTGGTTGACCGCGAGCTCGTACGTGTAGGAATCGAGGCGGCCGCGGTCGGTGCCGATCTTCGCGATCGGCGTCACCTTGCCCACCAGCTTGCCGCTGAAATCGCGGCCGGTGCGGCCGTGACAGACCGCGCAGTACTTGCCGTACACGACCTTGCCCCGCTCGGCCGCTGCCTTGTCGATCGGGTAGGGATACGCCGGTGGTTCGAGATCGAGCAGCCAGTCCTCGACGCGACCGATGGCCCGATGATCGACGGTCGGCGGCGTGGCCCCGGTGCCGAAAGCCGCGCTCAGGTTGCGTTCCTCGACCTTGCGGTTGTTGCCGTCCCAGTGCAGCTGCATGTCGGCCACCTTGCGCGGCCGCTGCAGCCAGATCGACGGAAAGTCCGACACGCCGGCGAGTTCCGACGGTGCCAGCTTGTCGCCGGGGAAGTTGAAGATCGCCTTGGCGAAATTGAACGTGTCCACCCGGCCCGGTCCCCACGGCTTCTGGCGCTCCGTGAACGAGAAGCGCGCCGACAGCATGCGGATACGGTCCTGCATGAGGTACACCGCCAGCGGATAGACCAGGTAGCGGTCGATCAAGTCGAGCTTGGTGCCCTGCCCTTCGATGGCAGCGATGACGTATTCGGGCGTGAAGCGATCGCTCTTGGCGCACTGGAAGAAGAAGTTCTGAAAAGCGAGCACGTTGAAGTTGTTGGCAGGCATGCCCACGATCAGTCGCGGTTGCGCATCGCGCCGGTCGCGCACCGTGCTGGTGTGGCAGACCGCGCAATTCAGGAATACGCGATCGATGCCGGTGACGCGCCGCTTCGACACGCCCACCGGCAGGTCACGATCGCCCTCGAACAGCATGCCGACCGACTGGTAGCCCTTGCCCGGCAACTGGGCAGCACACAGCTCCGGCATCGCCTTCCAGACGAGATACGGGAATCCGGACTCGCGTTCGCCGCCGGTGGAGCCGTACTTGTAGTGCTCGACGATGTCCTCGTAGACCACTGGCCGGTCGGTGAGGAACCGGTTCGCGAGGTAGAGCCCGGCCACGATGACGACAAGCACCACCGCCGCGACGATGCGGCTGCACCATCCCGCCAGCAACCGCTGCCACCAGAACGCGTGTTTCGCTTCGTCCATGCGTGCCGCCCTCCCGGTCGGCCTCATCTCGTGACTACCGGCGCCGATGATCGGCCCCGGGATTGCGCCGCGACTCGCGGCGGGTACCTATCGTGGATCCGTCACACGCCGCGGCCGGCGAGACATGGCTGCAGCTTTTCGTAGTCGCCGCCCGGAGCTCCGGCTCCGAGCGCCTTGATCGCCGCCCTGAGGCGCGCGAGTTCGTCGCCGTCGCGCCACTGGGTTTCCGTGCGGCCCAGCATCGGCAATGCGTGCACCGGCGGCATGGGCGTCTTGGCGCGCTGCGTCGCGTCCATCCGCCACATGTCGAGGCGAAAGGCGATCCGTGGTGCGCACTGCCGCACCCGCGCTTCGATCTCGCGCGCATCCCCTTGCAGCCAGTTGGGCGGAAACGCGTCGGCACTGCGATGGCAGGCACCGCAGAACCGCAGAAAGTCCTGGATGCCCGCGCTGACGCCGGCGACCGGCTGCGTGGGTGCAGGAGCACCGGCATCTTCGAGAACGATCGCCGGCATGGCACTCGCGTCGAGACAGCACCACTCAAGCTTGCCTAGCCCCAAGGCTTCGAACAATGCCGGCATGATCCGGGCACGCTGGAACGGCAGTGGCGCCAGCGAGTCCGTCTTGCCGCTTGTCATGCCCAGTGCCAGACGGTCCACGGCCTCGTCCAGCAGCGCGATGTCGTCGCGCACAACCACCTCGGCAACACCGCGCCCATCGTCGGCTCCGGACCAGCGCACGGCGATCGACTCGATGCGCTCGCCCCGTGCCGTCCGCCCTTCGTGAGCACCACGCCGAACTCGGAAGTTCGCGAGCCGCGTGCGCGCCGTGCCACCGGCCACAGCCAACCCGACGGCGTCCGGTTCGCTGCCCAGGCCGAATCGATCCAGGTCGCCGTGGGTCACGCGCTCGCCTTGCAGATACAAGCGGCCTGCCAGTCGCATGGCCCCCGGCGACCCGCAGCGAAACCCCACGCGTGGCGGGACCGTATCGCGACGGACGCTCACGGTGCAGTCGGCACGGTGAACTCTTTGCGGGGCATCCGCACGGCGCAGGTGGACATCGATGCGCCGCACGTCGGTGGCAGCAACAAACTCGGCAAGGCCGGCAGCGAGGCGCCGGCCGTGGTCCGCATCGACCGGCCAGACCTCGAGCGGCAGCCGCGGCACCAGGGGTTCGAACGGCGCCGCCACGGCATCGGCATGGTCCCGATCATTCGTTCTCTCCACCGGAATCCGGTTGGGTACGTCGGGATTCGGCACCTTGAGGCCTGTGGGCCACAGGCGGCGGCCCTGGACCGCGAGCGTCGGAGCGAGAGTCTTCGCGTACGCATCGCTCGTGACATCGATGCCCTGCTGCCCACCCATGAGGTAACGCAGCGCGAGTTGCAACGCCGCAGCACGGCATCGCACCGCGGCCGCATCGTGCTCTCCGCACCCGCGCTGCCACAGGAGCTGAGTCGCCGAATAGAGGTTCGCCCGGTCGGTCGCGGTATCGATGGCATAGGGTGTCTCGACACCGGTGCGCACGGCATGTCGGTGGTACTCGCGCCCGTGTACCGACAACTGCCCGGCCACCTGCGCATTGGCATTGGTCTCATCCCACAGCGGCCGCGCGAACAGCGGTGCACCGTTCTGGTGACAGGCCACGCAGACAGCGCGCCGCGCATAGGTGACGTGCGGCTTGGCGCCGCCGCGGTAGTCCTTCACCACCTGGAACTCGAATCGCGCGGCCGCTTCGTTGTAGCTGATCACCTCCAGCACCGCGGCCTTCTCCTGGTAGCCGATGTACAGGCGATCCTTGAGCAGCATGCCGGCATCCGTACCGGTCCCCGCACGTGGATTGCCGGTCACGGCCGTCACGACCCTGGGAAACCGAAAGAAGTCCGGCGCCGCGGCACTGCGCTGCAACGAACGCCCGAGCGGAATGAGCACCGTACGGATCGACGCGGAGTCCGGATCGAGACGCCGCTCGATGGCTTGCAGGAGCTTGGCGAACGGGAATGGCAACCGGTGGCCGGTGCCGCCATCGCCCTGGCCCGCGAACAGATGATCGAACAACGAGCGCCCCACCGGTGGCGCGTCGGGGCCGGGCTCTTTCGGATCGACGATCCACGTGCCGCGGTCGGCGTCACCGACAAGTTGTGCCAGCGCGCACAAGGGCACCGCTGCTGCGAGCAACCCGAAGCCGCTGCGGCGCAGCCAGGCCCCGAGCCAGCGCGCGGCGGTCAGCCGACGCCGCACGACAGCGTTCATTTCGCTGCGGTGACCACGCGCGACGTGCTGCTCCAGCAGTCCTCCGGCGCCTGGCCGGTCTTCAGGAACGCGGGTCCGTCGCGTTCCGCGATGGCCGCGTTGTACAAGGTGAAGTTGAGCAGGAAAGCGCGATCGGCGTACGCACGACCCAGGTAGAAGCCAGGGCGCACCATCCGTATCTCGTCGCGCACGCGCAGGCCGCGCCGGCCGGCGAGGAAATCCGGACGCTCCTTGTAGCCTTCGATCTCGTCGGTGAACGCGTAGTCGATGATGATCGACTCGCGCCGGCTGTCGAGCAGGCTCTGGCCGCAATAGAGCTTGGCCGGGAACAGCAGCCAGGCGTCGCGTCCGTCGACGACGATCTTCTCGAGCGAGGCCGGGTCGTCGATGATCGGCTTCAGGATCGAGAGGTCCTCGATGCGGTTGCGCAGCACGCGCTCGTCGCGATAGAACACCTTGCCCTTCCAGAGCGTCTTGCCGATCAGCTCGAGCTTGAAACCCTTGAGGTTGACGACGAGGCCGCCGAGACCGCCGACGATCTCCGCGAGGCGGCGATCGCCGGACACACCCTTCGGGAAGAACAGCGTGCCGTCGAAGGCGCCATCGGGGATCGGCCCCGCCGGCAGGCGCGCATAGATCTGGTCGACTTCCTCCTGCGTGAGCTTGGCGATGTTCTTCGGCGTGATCTTCTCGAGATCGGCGGGCGTGAGCGGAAAATCGTGCTCGACCTTCGCGAAATCCGGCCGTGCGGCGTAGCCTTCGCCGTAGGGGGCGAAGGGCACGCTCGGGGCTCGGTCGCAGGCCGTCAGTGCGAGCGAAGCGATGGCCGTCAGAAGCAATCCGGGATAAAGACGCAGCCGTCGGACCTTCCCCTCATCCCCAGCCCTTCTCCCGGAGGCAGAAGGGGGTTGCCTTCCCTCTCCCTCCGGGAGAGGGATCGAGGGTGAGGTCGGCTGCGCCGACCTCTGCGAGGTGCATCGTGGCTCCCCCTCTTCCCCGGCCCTTCTCCCCGGGGGAGAAGGGAGGCGCCTTCCCTCTCCCTCCGGGAGAGGGATCGAGGGTGAGGTCGGCTGCGCCGACCTCTGCGAGGTGCATCGTGGCTC
>LNFM01003347.1_pt1 | contig 31738 bp, 31 predicted proteins | sample 596031 | NCBI WGS metagenome assembly LNFM01 (sample SAMN04254537, study PRJNA301005) | activated carbon metagenome | isolation source: dual media filters at the Ann Arbor, Michigan drinking water treatment plant | place: USA: Ann Arbor | reverse complement strand
CGCGGAATTCGGATTTGGAGGTAGTCATGGCACTTGACGGATATACTGACCAAACGATGTCGCGCCAAGCGATGAAGGCGGAACTTCTGGACGCCGAAACTGAGCTTCGGCTGGCCTACGCCTGGCGCGACCAGCGCGACGAGCAGGCGCTGCACCGTCTGATTACCGCCTACATGCGGCTGGCAATCAGCATGGCCTCGAAGTTTCGCCGCTATGGCGCCCCGATGAATGACCTGATTCAGGAAGCGTCGCTGGGCCTGATGAAGGCGGCGGACAAGTTCGACCCGGATCGCGGCGTGCGGTTTTCGACCTATGCGGTCTGGTGGATCAAGGCGTCGATCCAGGATTATGTGATGCGGAACTGGTCGATGGTGCGGACCGGCTCGACGTCCAGTCAGAAGGCGCTGTTCTTCAACCTGCGCCGGGTGCAGGCCAAGCTTGAGCGCGAAGCTTCCCAGCGCGGTGAGTCGCTGGATGGCCACCAGCTGCGTCAGATGGTGGCGGCAGAGGTCGGCGTGTCGATGGCCGACGTTGAAATGATGGAAGGCAGGCTTTCCGGATCTGATTTCTCGCTGAATGCGACACAGTCGTCCGAGGACGACGGTCGCGAGTGGATCGACGCGCTGGAAGATGACGGCGTGCAGGCGGCGGAAGCGGTCGAGGGCGCGCATGACGCCGCACATCTGCGGACCTGGCTGATCCGGGCGATGCAGGCCCTGAACGCGCGGGAGCGGTTCATCGTCACCGAGCGCAAACTGCGCGAGGAGTCGCGGACGCTGGAAAGCCTGGGCGAGGAGCTTGGTCTGTCGAAGGAGCGGGTGCGGCAACTGGAAGCGGCGGCCTTCGCCAAGATGCGCCGCAGCCTTGAAACCCAGAGCAGGGAAGTGCATCACTTCCTGGCCTGAGCACGGGTTCGGACGCTTGGCAGCGGAGCGGCGTTCCGCCGCACGATCCTAAGCTGCCAGCGCGGGCAAGGCCCGCTTGCCGCTTGCCGCACGGCGCTGCGGCGGAGATATTCTAGGAGGCGAAAGATCAAAGAGGCGGGGCCGAGCCGGGCGATTGAGTTTGCCGCAAGACCCGCCTAACGTCCGGTCAGGCAAAAGGGATTGCGCAATGCTGGCCGGGAAACGGGTGCTTCTGATCATTGGCGGCGGAATCGCGGCCTACAAGTCGCTGGAATTGATCCGGCTTTTGCAAAAGGCGGGAGCAGCGGTGACGCCGGTACTGACGCGCGCCGGGACCGAATTCGTAACACCGCTTTCGGTGAGCGCCCTGGCAGGAGCGAAGGTTTACACCGATCTTTTCGATCTGACCGACGAGGCGGAGATGGGGCATATCCAGCTGTCGCGCGCGGCTGATCTTGTGGTGGTGGCGCCTGCGACGGCGGACCTGATGGCGAAGATGGCCACCGGGCGGGCGGATGATCTGGCCTCGACGCTGCTTTTGGCCACGGACAAGCGGGTGCTGGTGGCGCCGGCGATGAATGTAAGGATGTGGGACCATCCGGCGACGCGGCGCAATCTTGCGGTGCTGCGCGGTGACGGCGCGCTGGTTGTGGGGCCCAACGAGGGCGAGATGGCCTGCGGTGAATACGGGCCCGGACGGATGGCGGAGCCGGCCGAGATCGTGACGGCGGTTGCGGCGGCGCTCGGCGGTGGGCCATTGGCGGGGCGACATGTGATCGTGACCTCGGGCCCGACGCATGAGCCGATCGATCCGGTGCGATATATCGCGAACCGCTCGTCGGGCGCACAAGGCACGGCGATTGCGGCCGCGCTGCGTGACCTTGGGGCGCAGGTGACCTTCGTCACGGGGCCTGCCGAGGTGCCGCCGCCTGCGGGCGTGACGGTCGTTGCGGTTGAGACTGCGCGCGAGATGGCGGCGGCGGTCGAGGCGGCCCTGCCGGCGGATGCGGCGGTGATGGCCGCGGCGGTGGCGGACTGGCGGGTGGCCAATGCAGCGGGGCAGAAGTTGAAGAAGGACGGGTCAGGGAAGGCGCCGGCGCTGGAATTTGCCGAGAACCCGGACATTCTGGCGTCGGTGGCGAAAGGAACAAGGCGACCCCGGCTGGTGGTGGGCTTTGCCGCCGAAACCACCGATGTGGTGGCCCATGCGACGGCCAAGCGGACGCGAAAGGGCTGTGACTGGATCGTGGCCAACGACGTGTCCCCCGCCACGGGCATCATGGGCGGGGCGGAGAATGCGGTTACGCTGATCTCGGAGGCCGGGGCGGAGAGCTGGCCACGGATGGGTAAGGCCGAGGTCGCGCAGCGATTGGCAGCGCGGATTGCCGAGGCGCTGGCATGACGCCGGTGTTGCGGTTGATGTGGGAGGACTGGGCGGACCGGGCGTTGCCGTTGCCTGCCTATGAAACAGCAGGTGCCGCGGGCGCCGACCTGCGCGCCAACCTGCGGCCGGAGGACCGCGCCGCGGGTATCACGCTGGCGCCGATGGAACGGCGGATCGTGGCGACGGGGTTGCGGGTTGAAATTCCACTTGCATACGAGATGCAGATCCGCCCGAGATCGGGACTGGCGTTGAAGTACGGTATCACCCTGCCGAATACGCCGGGCACCATCGACAGCGATTACCGCGGGCCGTTGGGCGTGGCTTTGGTGAACCTTGGCGCCGAGCCCTATACCGTCCGGCATGGCGACCGGATCGCGCAGTGCATCATCGCCCCGGTGGTGCAGGTGGCCTTCGAGGTCGTGGACGCCTTGGGTGAAACGGCGCGTGGCGAGGGGGGCTTTGGCTCTACGGGTCGGTCTTGATCGGGCTTCTGGGCTTCGTGGCGATCTGGGGAGCATCGCGCTGGTTCGGCTGGCGGCGGGGCGCGTTGTGGCCGGCGCTGGCCCTGTGGTGGGTGGTGATCATGCTGAGCCACCTGCCGGTGGTTGCCGACAATCCGTTGCGGCGGGTGGTTGGTGGTGATTTTGCGGGCTGGCTGGTGTTCGGCCTGCTGGCGGGGCTGGTACTGGCCTACCGGGCGCTCTTTGCGGGGCTTCGGTCGCGAAACGCGGGTCCGGTTGTGGCGGAACCGGTCGCGGGCCGGTTTCGCCCGGCCGAACTGGACCGCTATGCCCGTCATATCCTTTTGCGCGAAATCGGTGGGCCCGGGCAGGGCGCGCTGAAGGCGGCGCGCGTGCTGGTGGTGGGCGCCGGGGGGCTGGGCAGCCCTGCGCTGATGTATCTGGCGGCAAGCGGGGTGGGAGTGATCGGCGTTGTCGACGACGACGTGGTCGAGAATTCCAACCTGCAGCGCCAGATCATTCATGCCGACGCGCGGCTGGGGATGCCCAAGGTGTTTTCGGCCGAGATCGCGATAAAGGCGCTGAACCCGTTCATCGAGGTGCGCCCCTACAACCGCCGGCTGGACGAGGCGTCGGCGGCGGCGCTGATCGCGGACTATGATCTGGTGCTGGATGGGACCGACAATTTCGACACGCGCGAACTGGTCAACCGCGTCTGCGTGGCGGCGGGAAAGCCGCTGGTCTGGGGAGCGATCACGCAGTGGGAAGGTCAGGTGGCGGTGCTTGATCCGGCGCGGGGCGGGCCTTGCTATGCCTGCATCTTCCCCGAGCGGCCCGCGGCGGGGCTGGTGCCTTCCTGTGCCGAAGCGGGGGTGGCGGCACCCTTGCCGGGGGTGATCGGGGCGATGATGGCGATGGAGGCGGTGAAGGTGATCACCGGGGCGGGAGAGCCGCTTAGGGGGCGGCTGATGATCCACGATGCCTTGTATGGCGAAAGCCGGGTGATCGGGGTCAAGCGGCGGGCGGACTGCCCGGTCTGCGGAGCCGCGGCGCAGGCTTAGTGTCCCACCGTGGACATGTTTTTGGCCTCAATGAAATCAATGGCTTGGGGGCCGCGTTAACGGATCGTCAAGACTTGACCGTCAAGGCGGGCGCGGGCCTTTTGCGACGTGGGGAAAGTCGCCTGTTGCGATGTAGGCAGCTTCTTCCGGGCTGGAGACGCGGCCATAAATCGGGTTGCGGTGCGGGTGGCGGCCGAAGCGTTCGATCACTGACCGGATTTTGGCGTTTTGTGACCTGAGCCGGTCGGCGGTTTTCGACAGTGCCGGCGGAAGGTCAGCGATCAGGTCTTCGGACAAGTTTTCCATCAAGCTGAGCCGGGCCAGGTGGTCCGGGCCTTCGCAATGCCCGAGGGCGATGATGTAGAACAGACGCTCCCACGGCCGCACGTCGCGAACATGGCCATTTTCCAGCCCCTCGACGGTGAGGCGGGTGGCCTTGCAGTCCTGTGCAAAGGCGGCCGGCGTGCCGCGCCAGAGCGAGCGCGGAAACTGGTCGAGGGCGAGGAGAAGCGCCAGCCTGCCGCGTGGCGTGGCGGCCCAATGATCCAGTTCGCCCTTGGCGGCGGCGATGGTGAGGTCGGCGAACCGGCTGCAAATCTCGGCGTCCATACCGCCTTGCATCCGGTCGAAGATCCAGCGGTCGAAGGTAGCGGCATCGGTCCAGAAGTCGGTGTCTGGAAACCAGAACCGCAAGAGATCTTCGGGATCATGGCGTGCCGTGGTCAAATTTCATCACCCCAAGCCGGCACCCTGACCATCGGGCTGCGGGCCGATTCTGGCAAGCGACGGTGCGCGACGGGCGTTTCGTCAGACCGTGACCGGTGGGATTTCGGGGGCGAGGAGGTCGGCAATGTCAAGGAGCAGGTCTTCCCGGCCGCGGTCGGCGAGGATCTGGATGCCCAGCGGGTGGGTGGCGGTGCGGCCCGTGGTGAGGGTGAGGCCGGGAAGGCCCATGAGCGGTGGGGCGATCTGGGGCATTTGCGCCTCGACCACCTCGGCGAAGGCTTGCGGCGACGAGGTGTCGTAGTGGTCGGGGAAAGGCAGGCGACCGGAGACCGGCGTGAGAAGGATCGGCCAGTCGGTGAAGAAGCCGCGCCAGAGGCGGGCGAGGCGCGCGCGCGACTGCAACGCGCGCATGAAGCTTTCGAGCGTGGGCGGAGGGGCGAACTTGGAAAGTTCGGCGTGGACGAAAGTGGCATCGGGGTCGGCCTCGCGGGCCAGCGCATCTGCGCCGCCGAGGGCGAATTCGGCAAGCCAGAGGGTGAGCTGCAGCTCCATCGCCTCGCGGAGCGGTGGGAGGGCCGGTTCACCGATTTCCCAGCCGTGCGCTTCAAGCTGGCGGGCGGCGGCGGTGAGGGCGTCCTTGATCGCAGGGTCGGTGGCGAGGCCGTCGGGGGTGAGGGCGAGGGCGGCGCGTCTGGGGTAGGGCGCGGCGGTGGCGGGGGTCCACCACGGATCGCGCGGGTCGGGCTGCGACAGCGCGGCAAGGCCAAGGCGGAGGTCGGCGGCGGAACGGGCGAGCGGGCCGGAGACCGCCATCAACTGCCCGCCGATGAGGCGGTCGCCTGCCGTGGCGTTGAACGCCGGGACGCGGCCCAAGCCGGGGCGGATGCCGTGGATGCCGCAAGCGTAGGCGGGGTAGCGGATGGAGCCCGCGATGTCGGTGCCGTGGCCGATGGCGCCAAGGCCGGCGGCGGTGGCCGAAGCGGCCCCGCCCGATGAGCCACCGGGGGTGAGGCCGGGGAAGCCGGGGTTTTGCGTGGCGCCATGCAGCGCGTTGCGGGTGAACCAGCGCAGCGAAAAGGCGGGCGTGTTGGTCCGCCCGACGATCACCGCGCCCGCGCGGCGGAGACTGGCGACTGGCGGGCTGTCGTTGGCGGCGATGAGGTCTGACTGGATGCGCAGCCCGTTGGTGGTGGCCTGGCCCTGCTGATCGATGTTCACCTTCACGGTGACCGGGACGCCCGCCAGGAGGCCGGGATCATCGCCGCGCGCGAAGGCGGCGTCGATGCCGCGGGCCGTGGCCAGTGCCTGATCGTCCATCCGCTGCACGATGGCGTTCAGGGTGGGGTTCAGACGGTCGATCCGGGCGAGGGTGGCGCGGGTCGCCTCCTCGGCCGAGATCTGGCGGGAGCGGATGAGGCGGGCGAGGGCGGTGGCGGTGAGGGTGGCGGGGTCCAATGCGGCCTCCTGTCTTTTTGTCAGGGTGGACCGGATGGGGGGCGATGGGAAGGGTGTTCAGGTGTGGTGTGTTCCCGCCGCTCGCGCCCGCCCTGAAGTATTTTGAAAGCACAAGCGGCAGTAGCGGAGCGCGCCGGGGCCGCGCATGGTGCCTTGCATCGGCGGGGCCGCGTGGCATAGTCCATCCGCCAAGATCCAAAGGGGGACCCAACCGATGAAAATGACCGCTGCTGCCATCCTGAGCCTTGCCGTGATCGCTGCGCCCGCGCTGGCGCAGGACGTGCCGGACCTTGCCGGACGCGAGATCGTGGTGGTGACCGAAAACGCCTATCCGCCGCTGCAGTTTCTGGACAAGGACGGGCAGGCGATCGGCTGGGAATACGACGCGATGGCGGAAATCGCCAAGCGGCTGAACGCGACTGTGGCCTACGAGAACATCAGCTGGGATGCGATGATCCCGGCGGTGAGCGAGGCGCAGTTCGACCTTGGCATGACCGGCATCACCATCAAGGACGACCGCAAGGAGAAGGTGGATTTTTCCGAGCCCTACATGCGGTCGGAAATGCTGATGATCGTGCGGGGCGACGAGGCGCGCTTCACCGATGCGGCAAGTTTCGCGGCGATCCCGGAATTGTTGGTCAGCGCGCAGCCGGGCACCTCGCCGTTCTATGCCGCGATCTACAACATTCTGGACGGCAACGAGGAAAACCCGCGGGTGATCAAGTTCGAAACCTTTGGTGCGGGACTTGAGGCGTTAAAGGCGGGCGATGTGGACCTGACGCTGTCGGATTCGACGGCTGCCAATGGCTATGTGCAGGCATCGAACGGCGGGTTGAAGATCATCGGCGAGCCGTTGGCGAGCGAGGATTTCGGGTTCATCTTCCCGAAAGGCTCCGATCTGGTGGCACCGATCAACGCGGCGATTGCGGCGATGAAGGCGGATGGCACGATGGATGCGCTGAACCAGAAGTGGTTTGTCGAGTACAAGATGGGTGAGTAAGGGCGCACGCGCCCCGGCCATGTGCCGGGGCGGCATGCCATGAGCCCGTCGGCCGACCCTGACAAGGACTTTCCCTGGTGGCTGGTGATCGTGGCGGTCACCGGGGCGTGGCTGTTTTACGAGGTCTGGGCGAGCGAGGTCTATTCGGCTGCGTTGAACACGCTGTCGAAGGGCATCTGGATCACCGTGATGGTGACGGTGGTGGCCTATGTCGGGGCCTGCACGCTGGGGCTGTTGCTGGCGGTGGCGGGGATGTCGCGGCATATCGTGCTGCGGCAGGCGGCGCGGCTGTACATCGAGGTGATGCGCGGCGTGCCGATCATCGTGCTGCTGCTTTATGTGGCGTTCGTGGTGACGCCGGGGTTCGTGGTGCTGTGGAACTGGATCGCGCTGCCGCTAGGATTCGAGGCGCTGCGCGGGAGGGATGTGCCCTTGTTGTGGCGGGCGGTGGCGGCCCTGATGCTGGCCTATTCTGCGTTTCTGGCCGAGATATTCCGCGCCGGGTTGCAGGCGGTGGAGAAGGGCCAGATCGAGGCGGCGAAGGCCTTGGGCCTGAACGGCTGGCAGCGGTTCCGCCACATCGTCTTTCCGCAGGCGTTCCGGATGGTGCTGCCGCCCTTGGGCAACGATTTCGTGGCGATGGTGAAGGATTCCTCGCTGGTGTCGGTGCTGGGGGTGACGGACATCACGCAGCTGGGCAAGGTGACGGCGGCGGGAAATTTCCGCTATTTCGAGACCTACAACGTGGTGGCGCTGCTTTATCTGACGATGACGATCGGGCTGAGCCTCGTCTTGCGGCGGATCGAGGCGCGGTTGCGCGCGCGGTCGGGCGGCGGGGATCGCTGAGAGGTTGGAGCCTCCGGCGGGGATATTTTTGAACAGAAGAAGGGGTTAGGCACATGAGCAATCCGTTGTTGGAAGTATGGGACGGGGCGTTCGGGTTGCCGCCTTTCGAGCATGTGCGGGACGAGGATTTCGGACCGGCGTTTGACGTGGCGCTGGCTGAGGCGCGGGCGGCGATTGCCGGCATCGCGGAAGGGTCGGGGGAGTCGTTCGCGGCGGTGGTCGAGGCGCTGGAACTGGCCGAGGGCAGTCTGGACCGGGTGGCGGGGGTGTTTTACAACCTTGCCGGGGCGGACAGCACCGAGGCGCGGGAGGCGCTGATGCGGGAGCTGGCGCCGAAGATGAGCGCGTTTTCCAGCGAAATCACCAACAACAAGGCGCTGTGGGGCAAGATCGAGGCGCTGTGGCAGGGGCGCGAGGCGTTGGCATTGAGCCCCGAGCAGATGCGGGTGCTGACGCTCTATCGGCAGATGTTCGTGCGCTCGGGGGCGGAGCTGGAAGGCGCGGCGGCCGAGCGGCTGACGGTGGTGAAGTCGCGACTGGCAGTGTTGGGCACGGCGTTCGGACAGAACCTGCTGGCGGATGAGCGGGCGTGGTTCATGGAAGTGGGCGAGGCTGACCTGGCGGCGTTGCCGGGGTTCGTGCAGGACGCGGCCAGGGCGGCCGGGGCGGAGCGGGGGCTTGGTGCGGTGGTGACGCTGAACCGGTCGCTGATCGTGCCGTTCTTGCAGTTTTCGCCCAACCGGGCACTGCGCCAGCGCGCTTATGAGGCCTGGGTCGCGCGCGGGGCGAACGGGGGCGAGACGGATAATCGCGGCGTTGCCGCGGAGATTCTGGCCTTGCGGGCGGAGCGGGCCGCGCTGCTGGGCTATGCCGATTTCGCCAGTTTCAAGCTGGAGCCGGAGATGGCCAAGACGCCCGAAGCGGTGCGGGCATTGTTGATGCGCGTCTGGGAGCCGGCGAAGGCGAAGGCGTTGAGCGATGCCGCTGTCCTTGAGGCGATGCTGGTGGCGGATGGGTTTGCAGCACCTCTGGAGGCCTGGGACTGGCGGTATTACAGCGAGAAGCGGCGCAAGGCGGAGCATGATCTGGATGAGGCGGCGTTGAAGCCGTATCTCAGCTTGGACGCGATGCTCGGGGCGCAGTTCGATTGTGCCAACCGGCTGTTTGGCTTGGAGTTCCGCGAGATCGAGGGGCCGTTCTATCACCCTGACGTCAGGGGCTGGGAGGTTACCCGGGGCGGTACCCATGTGGCGGTGTTCCTTGGGGATTACTTCGCGCGGGGGTCGAAACGGTCGGGTGCCTGGTGTTCGGCGATGCGGTCACAGCGCAAGCTGGGCGGGGAGCAGCGGCCGATTGTCGTGAACGTGTGCAACTTTGCCAAGGGCGCGCCTTCGCTGCTGTCCTATGACGATGCGCGGACGCTGTTTCACGAATTCGGGCATGCGCTGCACCAGATGCTGTCGGATGTGACTTATGGGTTCATCTCGGGGACGAGCGTGGCGCGGGACTTCGTGGAGTTGCCGAGCCAGCTCTATGAGCATTGGCTGGAGGTGCCGTCGGTGCTGGAAGCCCATGCGCGTCACCATGAAACCGGAGAGCCGATGCCTGCCGACATGCTGGAGCGGCTGTTGGCGGCAGGGACCTATGATCAGGGCTTTGCCACGGTTGAGTTCGTAAGCTCTGCGCTGGTGGACCTGGAGTTTCATGTCGGAGCGGCCCCGGCAGACCCGATGCAGCGGCAGGCCGAGGTGCTGGAAGGGTTGGGGATGCCGCGCGCGATCCGGATGCGCCATGCGACACCGCATTTCGCGCATGTGTTCAGCGGTGACGGCTATTCGGCGGGGTATTATTCCTACATGTGGTCGGAAGTGATGGACGCCGATGCCTTCGCGGCCTTCGAGGAGGCAGGCGACCCGTTTGACCCGGAGGTGGCGGCGCGGCTGGAGAAGTTCATCCTGTCGGCGGGCGGGTCGGAGGAGGCGGAGGCCTTGTACCTGAAGTTCCGCGGGCGGATGCCGGGGGTGGAGGCGTTGCTGAAGGGCCGGGGCCTAATGGACGCGGCGTAGGCGGGGGCCAGCCCCCGCACCCCCGGGATACTTGAGAACAGAAGAAACCGGGGATCAGCGGAGCCTGAGTGCGCCCGGGGGATGGCCGAACCGTGCCTTGATGGCGCGGGAGAGGGTGGCGGGGCTGGAAAAGCCGGTGCGCAGCGCGATTTCGGCGAGCGGGTGGCGGGTGTCGGTCAGCATTCTGCGCGCGGCGGCGAGACGGAGGCTGAGGGCGTAGGCACCGGGGGTAAGGCCGAGGCTGTCGCGAAACAGGGTTTCGAGGCGGCGGGGCGTGAGGTTGACGCTGGCGGCGATGGTGGCGATGGGGTGGGGGGCGTCCAGCGTCGCCTCCATCAGCGCGACGGCGCGGGCGACGCGGGGATCGAGGGCGGGGTCTTGTGCCTCGGGCGCGATCTGGGGCTCGGAGCCTTTGCGGTGGGTGGCGAGGAAGCTGGCGGCGACCTGACGGGCGAGGGCGGCGCCGTGGCGGGTGCTGATCAGGTGCAGCATGAAATCAGTGGCCGCTGCCGCCCCGCCGATGGTGGCGCGGTTGCGGTCGATGACGTAGCGGTCGGGCAGCACCTCGATGTCGGGATGGGCGGCGGCGAGGTCTTCGAGGTCTTCCCAGTGCACGGTGGCGCGGTAGCCGTCCAGAAGGCCGGCGCGGGCCATCACCCAGGGGGCGGCGTCGATGCCGCCGACAAGTGCAAAGCGCGGGGCGATGCGGCGGAGGTCGCGGATCAGTGGGCGGGTGGCGACCTCACCGAGGCGGTAGCCCGCGATAACGATGAGGGCGTCGGCGCCGGTGGCATGGGCGAGGGGGCCGGTAGAGGGAAGCGAGATGCCGCAGGTGAGGGGGACGGGTTGGCCGTCTGGGGTAACGACGCGCCAGCGGTAGGCCTCATGCCCCAAATGGCGGTTGGCGTTTCGGAGCGGGTCCAGGGCGGAAGCGACCTCGAGGATCGACGCCTGGGGCAGAACGAAGAGGGCGATGGTCAGGGGGCCGGTCGCGGGGGTGAAGAGTGCGTTTTCCGTCATGAGGATTTCGTAAAGTGCAAAGCGCGGGCTGGCAAGCGGCGTAAGGTGGTCGCGAAAGAGGAGATGCCCCATGCCGCTTAACATGAACCGCGAGGTTTTCATCACCTGTGCCGTGACCGGATCGGGCGGCACGCAGGACCGCAGCCCGCATGTGCCGCGCAGCCCCAAGGAGATTGCCGACAGCGCGATTGCGGCGGCGAAGGCGGGGGCGGCGGTGGTGCATTGCCATGTGCGCGACCCGGAGACGGGCAAACCGAGCCGGAAGCTGGAGTATTACCGCGAGGTGACGGAGCGGATCAGGGATAGCGACACCGATGTGGTCTTGAACCTGACGGCGGGGATGGGCGGCGACATCTACTTCGAGGGCACCGAGGATATGGGGCGGATCGGGCCGCGCTCCGACATGGCCGGGGCGGAGGAGCGGGTCGCGCATGTCGTGGACTGCCGGCCGGAGATCTGCACGCTCGATTGCGGCACGATGAATTTCAACGAGGCCGACTATGTGATGGTCAACACGCCGGGCATGCTCCGCGACATGGCCAGGCGGATGACGGCGGCGGGGGTGCGGATCGAGATCGAGGCGTTCGACACCGGGCATCTGTGGCTGGCCAAGGAACTGGTGCGCGAAGGCGTGATCCCGGAGCCGGTCCTGGTGCAGCTGTGCATGGGCGTGCCGTGGGGGGCGCCGGACGACCTCAACACCTTCATGGCGATGGTGAACAACGTGCCGGCGGGATGGCATTGGTCGGCGTTCTCGCTTGGTCGCAACGAGATGGCCTATGCAGCGGCGGCGACGCTGGCGGGGGGCAACGTGCGGGTCGGGCTGGAGGATAACCTCTGGCTGGAGAAGGGCGTGCTGGCCACCAACGCGCAACTGGTGGAACGGGCGGCGATCATCGTGGAGAACATGGGTGCGCGGGTGATCACCCCGGCCGAGGTGCGGGCGCGGCTGAAGCTGGACAAGCGCGCGCCGGTGGGGCGCTGAGCATGGACAAGGTCAAATTCACCGCGATGAAGGACGGCGACGCCAGTGACTACGCCATGCTGGACGTGCATGAGCGGGAATATGCGGCGGGCACGGCGGACCGGCTGCTGGGCGCGCTGGTCGCTCTCGATGAAAGCCTTTCGGGCTATCAGGTGACGCGGCTCGGCCATTCGTTGCAGGCCGCAACGCGGGCCTGGCGGGCGGGGGCGGATACGGACTGGGTGGTCGCGGCGCTGCTGCACGACATCGGCGACATCTACGCACCCTACAATCACGACGAATATGCCGCCGCGATCCTGAAACCGTTCGTGCGAGAGCAGGTGACCTGGGTGGTGGAAAAGCACGGTGATTTTCAGCGCCTGTATTACGCGCACCACACGGGCGGCAACCGCCATGCCCGCGACCGGTTCAAGGGCCACGCCTATTACGACGACTGTGACACGTTCTGCGCGGAATGGGACCAGTCGAGCTTTGACCCGGCCTATCCGACGATGCAGATCGAAGATTTCGCGCCCTTGGTGCGCGAGGTCTTCGCGCGCAAGGCCTATGACCCGGCGGTGATCCGGGCGGGCGAGCGGGTGCCGTTGACCGATGCAGCCCTCGCGGCGGCGCGGACGGAAGAATGATCATGAAGACGGGGAGGAATGCGTGATGGCGCGCAAGGCGGCAATCATTGGCGGTGGTGTAATCGGTGGCGGCTGGACCGCGCGGTTCGTGCTGAACGGCTGGGATGTCAGCGTATTTGACCCCGGCCCGGAGGCGGAACGCAATGTGGCGATCATGCTGGCCAACGCCCGGCTAGCCGTGCCTGCGCTTTCGGATGTGCCGATGCCGCCCGAAGGCAAAGTGACGTTTGCAGCCACCATGGCCGAGGCGCTGGACGGGGCGGAATATGTCCAGGAAAGCGTATCGGAGCGGCTGGATCTGAAGCACAAGGTCTATGCCCAGATGCAACAATCCAACCCCGATATTCTGATCGGGTCGTCGACCAGCGGGTTCAAGGCGGTTGATCTGCAGAAGGGTGCCGTCAACCCGGCCAACATCATCGTGGCCCACCCGTTCACACCGGTTTACCTGCTGCCGTTGTGCGAGATTTCGGCATCTGCGGCGAACACGCCCGAGGCTATCAAGCGCACGGTCGACATCGTGACCGATATCGGCATGTTCCCCTTGGTCATGCGCAAGGAAATCGACGCCTTCATCGGCAGCCGGTTCCTTGAGGCGGTCTGGCGCGAGGCGCTTTGGATGCTGAAGGACGGCGTTGCCACGACCGAGGAAATCGACGACGCGATCCGCATGAGCTTTGGCCTGCGCTGGGCGCAGATGGGGCTGTTCGAAAACTATCGCATTGCGGGCGGTGAAGCCGGGATGCGGCACTTCATGGCGCAGTTCGGGCCGTGCCTGAAATGGCCCTGGACCAAGCTGACCGATGTGCCGGAGTTTAACGACGAGCTGGTCGATCTGGTGGCGGGACAATCGGACGCGCAATCGGGGCACATGCACATCCGCGATCTGGAACGGCTGCGCGATCAGAACCTTGTGGGCATCCTGCGATCCCTGAAAGACCGCAACGTCGGCGCGGGCAAGGTATTGCGCGAGCATGACGCACGTCGGGCCGCGGCGTTCCACGCCGGCGAACTGGCCGGCACGCCGTTGCAGATGGCGGAGTTGCAGGTGCTGCCATCATGGATCGACTACAACGGCCACATGACGGAAAGCCGCTATCTCTTCTGCGCGTCGGAGGTGGCGGATGCCTTCCTGCGGCTGATCGGGGCGGACATGGATTATGTCGCAGGCGGGCATTCCTATTACACGGCGGAAAGTCTGGTGCGGCATGTCGGTGAGGCAAAGCTCGGGGACCGTCTGACCGGCACGCTGCAGGTGATCCGGGCGGACGAAAAGCGGCTGCATCATTTCATCACGCTGAAGCGCGGCGACGCGGTGGTGGCGACGGTGGAGCAGATGTGCCTGCATGTCGACATGAAGGCCGGCAAGGCCTGCCCGGCGGCGCCCGAAGTGCTGGCGCGGCTGCTGCCGATTGCGGCGGCGCATGAGGGGTTGCCGGCACCGGAAGGGCTTGGCCGGTTTGTGGGCCAAAGGAGGGCATGATGGATTTCGGCCTTTCCGACGAACAGCGGATGATCGTCGAGACGACGCGCGCCTTCGTCGAGACCGAGCTTTACCCGCACGAGCAGGCTGTGGAGCGGTCGGGAGTGCTGCCCTTGGAGCTGATCCGCGAGATCCAGGCAAAGGCGATGGCGGCCGGGCTTTATGCCGCCAACATGCCGGTGGAACTGGGCGGTGCGGGCCTCGATACGCTGTCGTGGCTGCTTTACGAAAAGGAACTGGGGCGGGCGAACTATGCGCTCCACTGGACCTGCGTGGCGCGGCCGTCGAACATCCTGCTGGCTGGGAACGCGGAACAGCGCGAGCGTTATCTGATGCCCTGCATTAGGGGCGAGACCTGGGACTGTCTGGCAATGACCGAACCCGGCGCGGGGTCGGACCTGCGGGGGATGAAGGCCAGCGCACGGGCCGAAGGCGATGACTGGGTGCTGAACGGCACCAAGCATTTCATCAGTCACGCCGACCTTGCCGGATTTGCGATCGTCTTCATGGCCTCCGGCGAGGAGCAGACCCCGCGCGGGCCAAAGAAGCTGATCACCGCCTTCTTCGTCGACAAGGGCACGCCGGGCTTTACGGTGCGCGAGGGCTACCGCAACGTCAGCCACCGTGGCTACACCAACGCCGTGCTGGAGTTCGACGACTGCCGGGTGCCGGCCCGGAACGTGCTGGGCGAGGTTCACAAGGGCTTCGAAGTGGCGAACTCCTGGCTTGGCGCGACGCGGTTGCAGGTGGCTTCGACCTGCCTTGGCCGGGCGGAACGGGCGCTGGGGCACGCGATCTCCTATGCCGCCGAACGCAAGCAGTTCGGGCAGGCGATCGGCAAGTTTCAGGGGGTGTCGTTCAAGCTGGCCGACATGGCGATGGAGCTGAAGGCGGCGGAACTCCTGACCCGCGAGGCGGCGTGGAAATACGATCAGGGCACGGTGACCGAGGCCGACATGTCGATGGCCAAGCTGAAGGCGACCGAAGTTCTGGCGATGGTGGCCGACGAGGCAATCCAGATCCATGGCGGGATGGGGCTGATGGACGAACTGCCGCTGGAGCGGATCTGGCGTGACAGCCGGGTGGAGCGGATCTGGGAAGGCACCAGCGAGATCCAGCGCCACATCATCAGCCGCGAATTGCTGCGGGCGGTCGGGGGCTGATGCGTCGGAGCGAGGGGTTTCACACCCCTCGCGCTCCCCGTGGGATATTTGAGAACAGAAGAAGCAACGAAATGTTAACTTCGAATAGTCACTCTGGGATCACGGTACAGGCGGGGACGCCGATGACCGTAACGGGAGAAGGCGCCTCGTCTGGCTGGTCCGGGCGGGGCGCTTCTCGCTTGAGCAGCTTCTTCTGTTTCCAAGTATCCCGGGGTCCGGGGCCGCGCCCCGGGGCCAATGCAGCGAAGCGAGGTCAGGCATGAGCCGCCTCGACCGACTGCTGCGTCCGCGCCACATTGCAGTTCTCGGTGCCGGCTGGGCGCTGAACGTGATCGAGCAGTGCCGCAAGATGGGATTCGAGGGTCAGGTCTGGCCGGTGCATCCGGCGAAGCCCGAAGTCGGGGGGTTGAAGGCCTATGCATCGCTTGCCGATCTGCCCGCGCCGCCGGATGCGACCTTCATTGGCGTCAATCGTTTTGCGACACTGGAGGTGGTGAAGGAGTTGGCGGCGATGGATGCGGGCGGGGCGATCTGCTTTGCGTCCGGCTGGACCGAGGCCGGGGAGCCTGATCTGCAGGACCGGCTGGTTGCCGCGGCAGGAGCAATGCCGATCCTGGGGCCGAACTGCTATGGAGTGATCAACTACCTCGACGGTGCGCTGCTCTGGCCGGATCAGCATGGCGGGGTGCGGGTGGAGACGGGCGTGGCGCTGGTCAGCCAATCCTCCAACATCGTGATCAACATGGGGATGCAGCAGCGGGGACTGCCGGTCGCCTACGTCGCCTGTCTGGGCAATGCCGCTGTTGTCGGATTGGCGGAGCTGACCGGCGCGCTGCTGGATGATCCGCGGGTCACCGCAGTCGGGCTTTACATCGAGGGGATCGACGATGCCCCGGCCTTTGCCGCACTGGCAGAGAAGGCGCGGGCGATGGGCAAGGGGGTCGTCGCGATCAAGTCGGGCAAGACCGAGCTGTCGCGGACGGCGGCGGCCTCGCACACGGCGTCGTTGGCGGGTGGGGGCGCGGCCTCCAGCGCCTTTCTGCGCCAGATCGGGGTGGCGGAGGTCAATACGCCCTCCGAGCTGATCGAGACGTTGAAGATATTTCACGTCCATGGTCCGCAGATCGGGACGCGGATCTGTTCACTGTCCTGTTCGGGTGGGGAAGCGGGGCTGGTGGCCGATCTGGCGGCGCCGTTCGGGATCGACTTCCCGCCGGTGCCGCAGGCCACGCATGACCGGCTGTTTGCCGTGCTGGGCGAGATACCGACGATCTCGAACCCCTTGGATTACCATACCTTCATCTGGGGCGACGGGCCGAAGACCACCGAGGTGTTCAGCGCCATGCTGGAGGCCTATGACGCCGGCATCTACATCATCGACAGCCCGCGTGCGGACCGGTGCGACCCGTCCGGCTACGATCCGGCATTTGCGGCAATCATCGCGTCGCAAAAGGCGACGGGCAAGATCGCGCTGCCGGTCGCCTCGATGACCGAGAATTTTGGTGAGGGCCGGGTGCAGGCGATGATGGCCGAGGGGGTCTGCGCGCTTTTGGGGCTGGAGACCGCGCTTGCGGCGATCCATGCGGCGCAGACGCCTGCCGGGGTGCCGGGCTGGCGGCCTGCCGCTGCCCTTGCCGTCCGCGAGACGCGGCTTTTGTCAGAGGCCGAGGGAAAGGCGTTGATCGCCGCCAATGGGGTTTCGGTGCCGAAATCCGTTACGGCGGCCGCGCTGGCTGATCTGGACATGACCGGGCTTGCGCCGCCCTTCGCCCTGAAGGGCCTCGGGTTTGCGCACAAGACCGAGGCCGGCGCGGTGCGGCTGGGCCTCGCGTCGCTGGCGGGGCAGGCCGAGATGCCGGGGGCCGTAGGCTATCTGGCCGAGGAGATGGTGACGGGCGCGGTGGCGGAGGTACTGATCGGCCTGCGGCGCGACCCGGTGTACGGCGTGACACTGACATTGGGCATGGGCGGGGTGACGGCGGAGGTTCTGGCCGATACGGTGACGCTGGTGCTGCCGGTCACCGAGGCGCAGGTTCTGGAGGCGGCGAAGGGCTTGCGGCTTTGGCCATTGCTGGATGGCTACCGGGGGCGGCCAAAGGCGGACATGGCGGCGGTCGCCGCGATGGCAGTGCAACTGGGGGCCTTGATGCTGGGCGACGAGAGCCTTGAGGAGATCGAGATCAATCCGGTCATGGTGCGGCAAGCCGGGGCCGTGGCGGTGGATGCTTTGGTGAGGAGAGTGTGATGGCGATGGAAATGCGGGTCGAAGGTCCGGTCAAGACAAGGCGCGAGGGGTCTATCCTCGAAGTGACGCTGGACGCGCCGAAGGCCAACGCGATCAGCCTCAAGACCAGCCGGGTGATGGGGCTGGTGTTTCGGGATTTCAGGGATGACGACAGCCTTCGGGTCTGCATCTTGCGGGCGGCGGGGGAGAAATTCTTTTGCCCCGGCTGGGATTTGAAGGCCGCCGCCGAGGGCGATGCGGTGGATGGTGATTATGGGGTGGGTGGCTTCGGCGGGTTGCAGGAATTGCCGAACCTGAACAAGCCGGTGATCGCCGCAGTGCAGGGTATCTGCTGCGGCGGAGGGCTGGAACTGGCGCTGTCGGCGGACCTGATCCTGTGTTCGACCAACGCCAGCTTTGCGCTGCCGGAGATCCGGTCGGGCACGGTGGCGGATGCGGCCTCGATCAAGCTGCCGAAGCGCATCCCCTACCATGTGGCGATGGATCTTTTGCTGACCGGCCGATGGTTCGACGCGGACGAGGCGTTTCGCTGGGGTCTGATCAAGGAGATTTGCGCGCCGGAGGAGTTGCTGGGCAAGGCCTGGGATCTGGCACGGCTTCTGGAGGGCGGGCCGCCCCTCGTTTACGCCGCAATCAAGGAAGTGGTCCGTGAGGCCGAGAACATGCGGTTTCAGGATGCGCTGAACCGGATCACCAAGCGGCAGATGCCGACAGTAGACCGGCTTTATTCGAGCGAGGATCAGCTTGAGGGGGCGAAGGCTTTTGCCGAAAAGCGTGATCCGGTGTGGAAGGGGCGGTAGATGCAAACCGCAAGGTCCGAAAGAGAGTGAGCAATGGCGAACCATGAATACACCAGCCGCGTCATCTGGACCGGCAACCGGGGCGAGGGGACATCGCATTACAAGGGCTATGACCGGACCTGGGATATCGCGGTGCCGGGGAAAGCGGTGGTGCATTGCTCCAACGATCCGCTGCTGGGCGGTGATCCGGGCAAGATGAACCCGGAGGATCTGCTGCTCTCCGCCCTCTCGGCCTGCCATATGCTGTGGTACCTTCATTATGCCAGCGAGGCAGGCGTGGTGGTCACGAGGTATGCTGACGATCCAATCGGGGTGGGCGAGGTCGGGCGTGGCGGCGCGGGGCGGTTCCTTTCGGTGACGCTGCGCCCGCAGGTGACGGTGGGGCGGGGAACCGACCTGGCGGTGGCGGAGGCAATCCACGCTCGCATCCAAGAGGTCTGTTTCATTGCCCGGTCGGTGAATTTTCCGGTCAGCCATGCGCCAAGCTTCATCGTTGCCGATTGATTGAGCGCCTGCGGCGCAAGTCTTTCTCGCGCCTCTGGCGCGCTTGGCGCGCGCGCCAAGCGGCCCGGGCTTGCCTCCGGCGGGGATATTTGGCGAAGGGGAAACCGGGGGCGCTGAGCTGCGTTGCGACATCTTCTGTCGGAAACCGGACGGTTGGCTGCGGGGGCGGGCGCTAGGGTGACGCGGAATGCGCGGGGGCCATATGGACGAGACCGATTACATCATCGTGGGCGCGGGAAGTGCCGGGTGCGTGTTGGCGGACCGCTTGTCGGCCGGCGGCAAGCACCAGGTTACCGTGCTGGAGGCGGGCGGGTCGGACCGGAAGTTCTATGTGCATCTGCCGCTTGGCTACGGCAAGCTGTTCTACGACCCGTCGGTGAACTGGCTTTACAAGACCGAGCCCGACGCCGGGCTGAACGGCGCGCGCGATCACTGGCCGCGGGGCCGTGTGCTGGGTGGGTCATCCTCGATCAATGCGATGGTCTACATTCGCGGGCATCAGGCAGATTACGACGAATGGGGCGTGAACCCCGGCTGGGGCTGGGAGGAGTGTCTCAGGGCCTACAAGGCGATGGAGGACACCGAGGCCGGGGGCGATGCGTGGCGCGGCGCGGGTGGGCCGTTGTTCGTGTCGGCCAACCGGACCGGGCTGCATCCGTTGGTGAAGGACTACATGGCGGCCTGCGCCTCGGCCGGATTGGCGGAGAACGCCGATTTCAACGGCGCCGTGCAGGAAGGCGCCGGGATTTACCAGATGACGATCAAGGGCGGGCGGCGCAATTCGGCGGCGCGCGCGTTCCTGCGACCGGCGAAGAAGCGGGCCAATGTTCGGGTGATTACCGGGGCGATGGTCACCCGCGTGGTGATCGAGGCGGGCCGCGCGGTGGGGTTGGAGTATCGGCGCGGCGGCGAGACGCGGGTGCTGCGCGCGAAGGCCGAGGTCATTCTGGCAGGGGGCGCGATCAACTCGCCGCAACTGCTGCAACTGTCGGGCGTGGGGCCGGGGGCGTTGTTGCAGGGGTTGGGGATTCCGGTGCTGCGCGACAACGCCAATGTCGGCGACCATCTGAGCGACCATCAGGGCATCAACTACACCTGGGCGATGACGGTGCCGACCTACAATGACGAGCTGCGTCCGTGGTGGGGCAAGCTGCGCGCCGGGATGCAGTATGTGCTGACGCGGGGCGGGCCGTTGTCGAAGTCGATCAACCATGCGGGCGGGTTCTTTCGCACCTCGCCCGATCTGGCGCGACCGAACATGCAGTTGTATTTTCAGGCGTTTTCGACGCTGTTGCCGCGTGACGGCGAGCGGCCGATCCTTGATCCGGACCCGTGGTCGGGCATGTCGATCGGCCTGTCGAACTGCCGCCCGACAAGCCAGGGACATATCCGGCTGCGGTCGGCCGATCCGATGGCCCATCCGGTGATCACGGCGAATGCGTTTTCGACCAACCACGACGTCGAGGAGATGCTGGCAGCGGTGAAATACCTGCGGCATCTGGCGGCGCAACCGCCCTTGGCGCGGCTGATCAAGGAAGAGTTGCGGCCGGGGCCGGAGGTGGCGACGGACGAGGCGCTGATCGACGATTTCCGGTCGCGGTCGGGGACCGTCTATCACCCCAGCTGCACTTGTCGGATGGGCGCGGATGCGTCAACGAGCGTTGTCGATGCGCGGCTGAAGGTGCATGGGGTTGGCGGGCTGCGGGTGATTGATGCCAGCGCGTTTCCGAACCTGATCGCTGGCAATACCAATGCGCCTGCCATGCTGATGGGCTGGAAGGGTGCCGAGATGGTGCTGGCTGACGCGCGCTGAACCGGGCCTTTAGAGCCTCCGGCAAGGATGCTTGAACCACAGATGAAGCGCTGGGGGGCGGTCATTCCCCCCGTGGGAAGCGCTTGCTGTCCTCCAGGATGTTCAGGTCCATGTGGTTGCGCATGTAGCGTTCACTGGCTGCACGGAGAGGCTGGTGGTCCCACGGGTAATAGGCGCCGTTGCGCAGCGCCTCGTACACCACCCAGCGGCGGGCCTGGCTTTCGCGGACGGCGGCGTCATAGGCGGACAGGTTCCAGCGGGCGTCAGCAAGGGTCTGGAAATGCGCGAGAATCTCGCCAGCACGTGGGTCGGCGGCGAGGTTCGTGCGTTCCTGCGGGTCGCTCGCGAGGTCGAAGAGGAGGTCTGGGTCGGCATGGCAGCGGATGTATTTCCACGCACCCTCGCGCAAGGCGACCATCGGGGTGATGCTGCCTTCGGCGGCGTATTCCATCGCGACGGCGGGGCGCGGTTGGCCGGCAGCGACGGGGAGAAGGTTGACGCCTTCGGTCCAGGGAGCGACCTCGGCCATCGAGATGCCGGCGAGCGCGGCGAGGGTGGGGGCGAGGTCGATGGTGGAGACAGGCGTGTCGATCCGGCCGGGGGTGATGTCGGGCGCGGCGATCATCAAGGGCACGCGGGCGGAGCCTTCGAAGAAGTTCATCTTGAACCACAGGCCGCGCTCGCCCAGCATTTCGCCGTGATCTGAAAGGAACACCACGATGGCTTCCTGACGGGTGGCTTCCAGCACGGCGAAGATTTCACCGATCTTGTCGTCGACGTAGGAGATGTTGGCGAAATAGCCCTGCCGGGCGCGGCGGATCTGGTCATCACTGATATCGAAGGCGCGCCAGTCGCAGGCGTCCATCAGGCGTTGCGAGTGGGGGTCTTGCGCCTCGTAGGGGATGGGGACAGGCGGTTCAAGCTCGGGGGCGTTCTCGTAGAGGTCCCAGTATTTGCGGCGGGCCACGAAAGGGTCGTGCGGGTGGGTGAAGCTGACGGTCAGGCACCACGGCCGATCATCGGCGCCACGAGACAGGTCGTAGAGTTTCTGGATCGCCTGATGGGCAACGTCGTCGTCGTATTCGAGCTGGTTGGTAATCTCGGCCACGCCCGCGCCGGTGACCGAGCCAAGGTTGTGATACCACCAGTCGATCCGTTCGCCGGGTTTGCGGTAGTCGGGGGTCCAGCCGAAATCGGCGGGATAGATGTCGGTGGTCAGGCGTTCTTCGAAGCCGTGAAGCTGGTCGGGGCCGACGAAGTGCATCTTGCCCGAGAGCGCGGTGTGGTAGCCCGCGCGGCGCAGGTGGTGGGCATAGGTCGGGATGTCTGAGGCGAATTCGGCCGCGTTGTCGTAGACACGGGTGCGGGAGGGAAGCTGGCCCGACATGAAGGACGCGCGGGCGGGGGCGCAAAGCGGCGAGGCGGTGTAGGCGTTGACGAAACGCGCGGAATGCGCGGCAAGGCGGCGCAGGTTCGGCGCGTGCAGGAAGGGGGCTGGGCCGTCGGGGAAGAGCGTACCGTTGAGTTGGTCGACCATGACGATCAGGATGTTCGGGGGCGTGGTCATGGGGGGCCTTTCCTGCGCGATCTTGCGCGGCGAGAGTGTCGCGGAGGCGGAGCGTCGTCTGATGCGGCAGCGACGCGGTTCGGCCATATCCGCCATTTCCGCAAAGCGCCTGCCGGTCGTGGGGACGGGTGCGGATGCCGGCCTGCGCGCGGCCTGCCGCTTGTGGCAGCGGCAGGGGCGCCTCTCCAAACCGGGCCGAAGCTGTGCCGGTCTAGCTGGCGTAGGAGGGGTCTTCGCGGTCGAGAAGGGCCTTGATCTCGGCCAGATGGGCGTCGGCGAAACCGGGGTAGGTTTCCCATTCGCGGGCGGTCTTTTCGGCGATCTCTTCCGGCAGGACACGCAGCGGGCGGCCGGTTTGCAGGGCGCGGATATAGGTTTCGGCGGCGCGCTCGAAGTAGTAAAGTCGGTTGAAGGTTTCGGCCACCGTGCTGCCGATGACGAGGACACCGTGGTTGCCCATCACCATCGTGGTGATCGCGGGGTCGGCAAGCTGGCTTGCGCAGCGCGCGCCCTCTGCCTCGAAGGCCATGCCGCCAAAGTGATCGTCGACGACGAGACGATTGTGGAACATGGCGGTATTCTGGTCGATGGCAGGCAGGCGCGAGTCGGCCAGGCTGGCAAGGACCGTGGCGTGAATCGAGTGGACGTGCATCACGCAGCGGGCGTGCGGGCAAGCGCGGTGAATGGCACCGTGCAGACCCCAAGCGGTGGGGTCCGGCGCATCGGGACGATTAAGGGTTTCAGGGTCGTCGGCGTCGATCTCGATCAGCGACGAGGCGGTGATCCGGGCGAAGTGCCGCCCGTTCGGGTTGATCAGGAAACGCGTGCCCGCCGGGTTGATCGCGAGTGAGAAATGGTTGGCGACAGCCTCGTGCATGTCAAGTCGCGCCGTCCAGCGGAAAGCCGCCGCAAGGTCGATGCGTTCGGCTTGGGAGGTGAGGTTGAAGTGGCTGTTCATGTCGTCCTGCCCTTGGATGATTCGGTCCGATTGTTCCTTGGTAACGGCTAAAGCAGAACCGGCTGATATGTCGCGGTTCCGCTAAGGCGAGTGCTTGGTTGCCCACTCAACCGCAGATCAGAAACTTGGCCTTCGTATGTCTAAGTTATCCAGAATGTGCCACAAATCGCATGAAATTACCTGCAAGTTATCTCATTTCGGGCGAATGCTTACCGCAATCACAAATTACTCCGGCACTGTGTAGTTGGAGGCATAGCGCGTGCGGATTGTAGCAAGCTTTGAAGACAGACGCATTGCATCACGCGCTTTCGGAGTGCGGGTCATGCTGCTGACCGGCGACCCTGATGGGCCGGCGGCACGCAGGCTGGCGGAGTTCGGCAGCCAGGTCGACTGCGAAGCTGATTTCTTCACCGCCATTGGCAACATCATCGACGACCCGATGGGCTACGACCTGTTCGTGATGGAATGTGACGGCTATGGCGGGATTGAGGCGGGCGAGCGCGCGGTCGCCACGCTGATTGCCAGTGACGCCCGGATGCGGGTCATGCTGATCAGCGGCGAGTTCGATACGGCGAGCTATCCGATGGGCCGCAGAACGGCTGTGTGCCTGCCCGCCCCGATCGAGGATGAAAGCCTGCGCTTCGGCTTTGACCACGCGCTGCGCGACCGCCAAGTGATGCACCTGTCCTGACCCCGTATCGCCGCCGCCGTCAGGCCAGCGCGAGGTTGGTTGCCGACTCGCGACCGTCCCGGCCCGCCTCGATGTCAAAGGTCACGGCCTGCCCGTCCTTCAGCCCACGCAATCCTGCGCGTTCCAGGGCGGTGATGTGGACGAACACGTCCTTCGACCCTCCCTCGGGCGCGATGAATCCGTAACCCTTTGTTTCATTGAACCATTTCACGGTGCCCTTGGCCATCGTGAAGCCCTCCTGTCTGTTGCCGCCCGCGGGAGTGCGGCGGCCCGGCCCCGTCAGCTTTTGGTCGATTGCTGTGGCCGATGGTCGGAGACAGTGGTCGAAAAGTTAACGTCGCGTCGAAAAAACTGCCACAATCGTCACGAAAATCAAGATGCTGGCGTAACCGCGCTGATTGCGGGGGGCTGGCTTTGCTGCGGCAGCGAAATGCGCTATGCTGCGTTGCAGCAATGGGAGAATCGTCATGGGCAAGGTCATCACGGTCGCGCAGCAGAAGGGCGGGGCAGGGAAGACGACGCTGGCGGTGAACCTGGCGGTGGAATTCCTGCGACGCGGCATGAAGGTTGCGGTGCTGGACACCGATCCGCAGGGCAGCCTTGGCCGCTGGTTTCTGGCCCGACGCGAACGGCTGGGCGATGCGGGGCTGGAACTGTCCACCGCGTCGGCCTGGGGCGTCGGATATGAATGCGAAAAGCTGAAAAAGCTGGTCGACGTGGTGATCGTCGACACCCCGCCGAAGGTGGACGCCGATCTGCGGCCCGCGCTGCGCGAGGCGGATCTGGTGCTGGTGCCGGTGGCGGAATCCATGGTGGACTTGTGGGCCACCGACGGCGTTCTGGACCTTGTCGGTCGCGAGGGGCGCCCGGGTTTGATCGTGCTGAATCGGATCAAGGCCGGGTCGCGGCTCGGGGCCGAGGTGGCAACGGCCGCAGGTCTGGTGGCGACTGTCGCGGATGCGCGGCTGGGATCGCGGGTCGCCTTTGCGCGCAGCCTGGGCGAAGGCACTTCGGTCGTCGAGGAGCGCGGGCCGGGTGCCGGAGAGGTGGCCGCACTGGCCGACGAGGTGTTGGCGCTGCTTGGTTGAGGGCAGCGCGCGCCAGTGATGGCGCGCGCCGGGTTTTCAGGTTTGCTTGTCGTTCGTGCCGCTGCGGATCACCTCGATCTTGACCTTGGTGACGAAGGCCGCAAGCGCGCCGACCACGGCCAGAAGCGGAGCCGCAAGCACCACCGCCCCGCCGGCGATCGCGCCGATGGTCAGCGGCAATTCGACGATGAGGTCGCCGTCGGGCTCGGTGATGCGGATGCGTTTGACCTGACCTTCGGCGGCGAGCCGCTTGACCGCGGCGACGAGCTGATCGCCCGCCACCTCGATCTCTTCGGTCCAAGTGCGCTTCTTTTGCGCCTCGGTCGGTTGGGTTGCGGTGGGAGTGGTATCCTGGTCGGTCATGGCAGACCCTCCGATGCGTGATGGAAGACAACTGTGCCACCGAATCGCCCTGCGGCGATTGAGATGGATCAGACGACCGGGGCGATCGGTCAGATCCTGCCAGTCAGAACGAGGATCAGGAGGATCACGACAACCAGACCAAGCCCGCCCGACGGAGCGTAGCCCCATGACCGGGAATGGCCCCAGGTCGGCAGCGCGCCGATGAGGGCGAGAATCAGGATGATGAGAAGGATTGTGCCTAGAGACATGCGTTGCGCCTTTTCAAGTGCGCCGGGATCGGCGCTGGTGTCTGGGCAACGTGCAAGCGGGCAGTAAGGTTCCCTGAAAGTAGAAATGCCCGGCAAAGAGTGCCGGGCATTTCAAAGCGGGTTCAGCGCGAGAAGCGCTTGTACTTAACACGCTTCGGTTCGATCGATTCCGGGCCGAGGCGACGGACCTTGTCTTCCTCATACGCTTCGAAGTTGCCCTCGAACCATTCCACATGCGCGTCGCCCTCAAAGGCGAGGATGTGGGTGCAGAGCCGGTCGAGGAAGAAGCGGTCGTGGCTGATGATGATCGCGCAGCCGGCGAAATCTTCGATGGCGGCTTCAAGCGCCTGCAGGGTTTCGACGTCAAGGTCGTTGGTCGGTTCGTCGAGGAGCAGGACATTGCCGCCCGAGCGCAGCAGTTTCGCCATGTGAACGCGGTTCCGCTCACCGCCGGATAGAAGGCCGACCTTTTTCTGCTGGTCGGTGCCCTTGAAGTTGAACGCACCGGCGTAGACGCGGGAGTTCATCTCGAGGTCGCCGAGGTGAATGACCTCGGAGCCGCCGGAGATTTCTTCCCACGCGGTCTTGTTCGGGTCCAAAGCGTCGCGCGACTGGTCGACGTAGGACAATTGCACGGTGGTACCGAGGGTGATGGTGCCCTCATCCGGCTGTTCGGCCCCGGTGATCATGCGGAAGAGGGTGGATTTGCCCGCACCATTGGGGCCGATGACGCCGACGATGGCGCCGGGGGGCACGGTAAAGGTCAGATCCTCGATCAACAGCTTGTCGCCCATGTGTTTCTTCAGGCCGACGACCTCGATCACCTTCTGGCCCAGACGCTCGCCGTTGGGGATGACGATCTGGCTGATGCCGTTGCGCTCGCGGACGGTCTGGCCGGCCATCTCGTTGTAGCGGGCGATCCGGGCCTTGCCCTTGGACTGACGGGCCTTGGCGCCGGAGCGGATCCATTCCAGTTCCTTTTCCAGGACCTTCTGCTTGGACTTGTCCTCGCGCGCTTCCTGGCTCATCCGCTTGGCCTTTTGTTCCAGCCAGGCGGAATAGTTGCCCTCGTAAGGAATGCCGCGGCCGCGGTCGAGTTCGAGGATCCACGAGGTGATGTCGTCAAGGAAATAGCGGTCGTGGGTGACGATCAGAATGGTACCCTTGTAGGCAATCAGGTGTTTTTGCAGCCAGGCAATGGATTCAGCGTCAAGGTGGTTGGTCGGTTCGTCCAACAGCAGCATGTCGGGTTTTTCAAGCAGCAGCTTGCACAGGGCCACGCGGCGGCGCTCACCCCCGGACAGGGTTTCGACATCGGAATCATCGGGCGGGCAGCGCAGCGCGTCCATCGCGACGCCGACGGTGGCCTCAAGCTCCCACAGGTTGCCGGCGTCGATCTGGTCTTGCAGGGCGGCCATCTCGTCTGCCGTCTCGTCCGAATAGTTCATCGCCAGTTCGTTGTAGCGTTCCAGGATCGCGGTTTCCTTCGCGACGCCGAGCATGACGTTTTCTTTCGCGGTGAGCTTGGGGTCCAGGTAGGGTTCCTGGGCCAGGTAGCCGACTTTTGCGCCCTTGGCGGCCCATGCCTCGCCTTTGAAATCGGTGTCCATGCCGGCCATGATGCGCAGCAGGGTGGATTTGCCTGACCCGTTGACCCCGACGACGCCGATCTTGACGCCAGGCAGAAAGTTCAGGTGGATGTTTTCAAAGCACTTCTTGCCGCCCGGATAGGTCTTGGAGACGCCTTCCATGTGGTAAACATACTGATAGCTGGCCATGGGGCGATCCTCGTGGTTCGGGGTTTGGGTGTCAGATAGGCGAAAGGGCTGCGAAGGGCAATCCGCGCGGTGGGAATTCGCGGAGGGTTCGCCGAGGATTCGCGGAGGGACGGATTTGCGCGACGGTAAAGATTTGCATTTCCGGCAGGTGAGGAAATTTGCTAGCGATGCGGGCATGAAGCAGGGATTTCCGGTTGCCACCAAGGGCATGGTCATTGGCCTGCTGGGCGGGTCGTTCGATCCGGCGCATGGAGGGCATGTGCACATCACGCGAGAGGCGTTGAAGCGGATGGGGCTGGACCAGGTCTGGTGGATGGTGACACCGGCCAACCCGTTGAAGGCGCGCCAGCCCGCGCCGATGGCGGACCGGCTGGCGCAGGCGGGGAAGGTAATGCGCCACCCAAGGGTGAAGATAACCGCGCTGGAAGAGGCGCTGGGAACGCGGTCTACCGCCGACACGCTTGACCGGCTCCGCGCGATCTATCCTGGCGTGCATTTCGTCTGGCTGATGGGGGCGGACAATCTGGTGCAGTTTCACAAGTGGGGCCGCTGGCGTGACATCCTGCGCAGCGTGCCGGTAGGGGTTCTGGCGCGGCCTGGGTCGGGCGTGGCGGCGCGGCTGAGCGTGGCGGCGCGCGCGTTCCGGGTTCATCGCGTTTCGCGGGGCGAGGGGCTTGGCAACCGCAAGCCGCCGGTGTGGTGTTTCGTGAACCTGCCCTTGAACGCGGCCTCCTCCAGCGCGATCCGGGCCAAGGGCAAGTGGCAGAAGTAGCGCGGACGTGAGGCGCGGACCACTGGCGGAATCGGCGCGGCTGGCTGAAACTGTGGTCGGATAGCGGGAGGCAGGGTGTTGATCACGCGGCGAGGCATATTGGCGGGGCTGTTGGCCGGGGTGGCCGTGCCGGCGTTTGGCGAGGTGATCGAACGCTCGCCAAGGCCAAGGGCACGGGGCGTCCCTGACAGGCCGTCGGCGTCGGGTGCGGCCGTCCGGCCGGTGGACAGCGACGGGTTGATCGCAGCGGCAAAACTTGGCGGGGCGGTGGCCTTTGTGCTGGCTGATGCCCGGACCGGCGCGGTCCTTGAAGCGCGCGAGGCCGATCTGCCGCTGCCGCCCGCAAGTGTGGTAAAGGCGGTCAGCGCGCTTTACGCACTGGATCGGCTTGGTGCGGGCCACCGGTTTGTGACGCGTGTGCTTGCAACCGGGCCGGTGGCCGCTGGTGTCGTGCAGGGTGATGTGGTGCTGGCGGGCGGCGGCGATCCGACGCTGCAGACCGATCAACTCGGTGATCTGGTGGCGCGGCTGGCCGCGGCTGGCATCAAGGGCGCGACAGGACGGCTGCTGTACTGGGACGGGGCGTTGCCACGAGTTGACGGCATCGCCACCGACCAGCCCGAGCATGTCGGCTACAACGCCGCGATTTCCGGGCTGAACCTGAACTTCAACCGGGTGCATTTCGAATGGAAGCGCGCCGGCGCTGACTGGCAGGTGGCTGTCGACGCGCGGGGCGAGCGGTTCGTGCCTGGGGTGTCGATGGTGCGCGTCGGGATCGTCGGGCGGGAGGCGCCGCTCTTTACCTTTGGCAGGGGCCGGGTGGAGCAGTGGACGGTCGCATCGGGCGCGCTGGGCAAAGGCGGCAGTCGCTGGCTGCCGGTGCGCGACCCCGGTCGATACACCGCAGAGGTGTTCCGCACGCTGGCGCGGGCGCAGGGGATCGACCTCACCGCACCTGAACCGCTGGGCGTCCGGCCCGAGGGGCGCGAGATCGGGCGGGTGGAGAGCGAGCCGCTGAGCGTGGTCTTGCAAGACATGCTGCGGTTTTCGACCAACCTGACGGCGGAATGCGTCGGGCTGGCGGCCTCGGGTCAGGGGTCGCTGGCGGCATCGGCGCGGGCGATGAGCGCCTGGCTTCGGGTGCGGTTCGGCGTCGAGGCGAGCCTGGCCGACCACTCGGGTCTGGGCGGCGCGTCGCGGATGACGGCGGCGGCGATGGCGCAGGTCTTGGGCATGGCGCACCGCGAGGGGCTGGGGCTGAAGCCGCTCCTGCGCGACGTCGGCATGAAGGACGACAAGGGGCGCGAGGTGAAGGGGCATCCGGTGCAGGTGCTGGCGAAATCCGGCACGCTGAACTTCGTGTCCGGTCTGGCGGGGCATATCGCGCCGCCCCCGACTGCAGAGAATGGCGGGCGGGAACTGGTCTTTGCGATCTTTTCGGGCGATCCGGAGCGGCGCGACGCGGTGCCGGTCAGCCTGCGGGAGGAGCCGGAGGGCGGCAAGGCCTGGACCAAGCGGGCGCGGACCTTGCAGGGGCAGTTGGTGAGCCGATGGGCGGAGGCTTATGGGTGAGGCGGGGGCCGCAAGGGACTCCGTGTCCACGGTGGGACAGGGTGGTAAGGGGTTGATTTTGTTGGGGAGGGGTGTGGACGGTAAGGGTTTGTTAAGGGGGTGAATGCCCCTGTCCTTACCTTACGGAATCACGAAATCATCTATTGTGGACGTGACGAATCTGCACCTTGAAATGCTAAGCCGTCATCCTGCAGTTGCGACTGAAGCAGTCCTGCGAGATAATCTTCCATCTCTGAAAAATCGAGATTTCCATTGTCCCAAGCCCTGTCAGCGGCCTGCAATGCACTTTCGTAGTCGTCTCGCGTTTCCCTGATACGTTCCGGAACGATCTTGCGACCATGCAGTAGCGCGCCTGACCGCACGCATAGGAGAAAGTAGCACACCGCTCGCGCTGTACGGCCATTTCCCTCTATGAACGGATGTATCCAGTTCATCCGCCAGAGCGCGTAAGCGGCAAGTTCAGTTGGGGTCCAAACGTACCAATTCTCTTGGACGTTTGAAATGAAGCGATCCATCCAGTCGTCCACGTCATTGAAGTGCGGCGGTTTATGGTTCCCGACGTAGATCGGCTCTCTCCGAAAGCGGCCTCCAAACTGTGAAATGTTCGCGACGGCAACGTGATTGAGTGCCCACAAAAGGTACTTATCGAAGGAGCCGGGCCCTTTCATGAGCCCGATCTCGATGCAATTTGTAAGCAGCTCATACTGCCTGTTTAGGTTCTGCTCCTGGACACGATCATACAGGTCGGGATTCTCTTCCTCCAGGATGAACATGGCGTGACCCTTAAGCCGGAACCTTGGAAACTCGAAGCCGATTGACTGATGCAGCGGCCGACTCGCGGGTGATCCGCGAACCGTCTGGCGCGTTGCCGTACACAAAGCTGGCACGCTGCTCCCGCAGTTCGGCGTCAGATACAACACGCGTTCTTGCGTTCTCGATCAACGCTTCCAACTCCGGGCGCGCTGGCGCGCGCTTTAGTGCAGATTTCCTCTCCACCATTTTTTCGCCCTCCTTGGCTGGCGTCTACCGATTGTTTCGGTTCGTTCGTGATTGACTACATATGTGCATCATCGCCAGATTCGACCACTCACAAAAGCATGTTCGTTGCGACATGCGGCGGAATTTTGTCTACCTGATGCGCGAAAGACTCAAAGGGTTGTGTCGCAATCGTCGGCATACACCACCCCGTCGTTCGAAACGGTTGAGACATTGTGCTGTCCGTCGGTAGACTACGAACGTGCAACGCCCGCCAAACAACGCGGCGGCGGTCAATCTCGGTACGTCGATATCGCGCCCCTTAGCCCGGAATCAAGGGCGAAGCCCGCCGGGCCGCGCCCTCCCTCCCCCCGGGAGGGCGCTTTGCAGCGTCAGTCACCCGAACTTCGGGAGGGTGGGGTTGCACCATAAAGCGCCTACGTCGGCCGTTGCTGCGCCCGCCCGAGGGAGGGCGCGGCCCTTTCGTTGGGATTGGGGCTTCCCCCCACCCCGGCCCTCCCCACGAGGGGGAGGGAGGCGCTTTGGGGTTGGTGTTGGGAAGAGAGTCGGGCTGAAGCCCGACCTACGGGGGCGGGAGGTGTTGGGGCAGGCCCCGACCTAAGGGCTCACCCCGCCATATGCCGCACCCTTGCGCCCCACTCGATCGCCGCCGCGTGCAAACGGTCGATCTTCAGCTCCTCGCGCACTTCTTCCAGCATCCGCAGTTCCACCTGCGAGTGGCGGCCATCGGCGGTGACGACGTCGCAGGCGAGCGCATAGGCGGTCTCGAACAGGCGCTCGGGCAGCGCCTCGCGGATCAGACCGAACAGGGCGTCGAGGCCGTCTTCCTCTTCAAAAAGGTCGAAGACCACGCGGCTGACGCGGCGGATGCGGTCGGGATCATAGCTGGCAAAGACCGGCATGTGATTGACCATTCGGGTGATCGCCACAAGCTCGGCCGTGCGCATGTTCTCGTCGGAGGCCGAGCAGGCCACCATCACCGCGACAAGCGCGTCTTGCATGGACATCGGCGAGGTTTCGAGCATGGCAAAATCCTTTTGCGGCAGAGATTATTGACGCGGCATGGGGCGGGCAATACAGGACAGGGCTTGTGCGGGGCAAGGGGCCCCTGAAGGACGATGCGATGTCAGCTTTGCGCGATGCGGCGATGAAGTCGAAGGCC
>LNFM01006064.1_pt1 | contig 31745 bp, 28 predicted proteins | sample 596031 | NCBI WGS metagenome assembly LNFM01 (sample SAMN04254537, study PRJNA301005) | activated carbon metagenome | isolation source: dual media filters at the Ann Arbor, Michigan drinking water treatment plant | place: USA: Ann Arbor | reverse complement strand
ACGAACTGGCGGGCGATTGGGCCTGAGGGATCGTGCGGGTCGATGAGGGCTGCCATCGCGGGCGTTATGGCGACGGCGTAGCGTTCGGCGACGGCTGCAAGCATGTCGGCGGTGGACGGTGGTGCGAAGCCGGCTGATACGAGATCAGCGGCGGAGCGCAGTGTTTTTTCGCGTGCGGTCACAGGAGCGGCCACGCGTCGGTGTCGTGGTCGGGGTGCTGGTGCGAGACGAGTTGGGCGAGGAACGGGGCTGCGATGGGATCGTCCATCGTGTGTAGCGAGGGAAGGGACGCGATGCCGTCGACGTAGGGGATTTTGCCTTCGATGCCGAACTGGACGGTGGGGGCGATCTTCTCGGGGTGGTCGAAGGCGGCGATGGAAAGGGCTACGCCATCGGGGGCTTCATAGGTGAGGGGCGTGCCGCAGTTTTCGCAAAAGCCGCGGTTGACGAAGTTGGACGACGCGAAATGCTTGGGCTTGCCGCGTGTCCAGGTGAGCATTGTGCCCGACGTGTTCACAAGAGGCGCGTAGAAGGCCCCGAAGGCCTTCTGACACATGCGGCAGTGGCAGACGGAGGCATCCTTGAGGGTGCCCTCGACGCGGAAACGGATCGCACCGCATTGGCAACCGCCGGTCAAAACCTCAGTCATGGCGGCAACTCCAGGGCTATTGCTCGCCCTTACGGCGGCTCATGAAGGCGATGCGTTCGAAGAGGTGGACGTCCTGCTCGTTTTTGAGAAGGGCGCCAGCCAGCGGCGGGATCAGTTTGCGGGTGTCGGTTTCCTTCAGGGTCGCAAAGTCCATGTCTTCGGCGAGGAGAAGCTTCAGCCAGTCGATCAATTCGGACGTGGAGGGCTTCTTCTTCAGGCCGGGGACGTCGCGCATGTCGTAGAAAATGCGCAGAGCTTCCGCGACGAGGCGGCCTTTCAGGTTGGGGAAGTGGACGTCCACGATTTTCTGCATGGTGTCGGGATCGGGGAATTTTATGAAGTGGAAGAAGCAGCGGCGCAGGAAGGCGTCGGGCAGTTCTTTTTCGTTGTTGGAGGTGATGATGACAATCGGGCGCTGGGCGGCCTTGATGGTCTCGCCGGTCTCGTAGACGAAGAACTCCATGCGATCGAGTTCCTGCAAGAGATCGTTGGGAAACTCGATGTCGGCTTTGTCGATTTCGTCGATGAGCAGGATGGGGCGGCGGTCCATGAGGAACGCCTCCCAGAGTTTGCCCTTCTTAATGTAGTTGGCGATGTCCTTGACGCGTTCATCGCCGAGTTGGCTGTCGCGGAGGCGCGAGACGGCGTCGTATTCGTAGAGGCCCTGCTGCGCCTTGGTGGTGGACTTGATGTGCCACTCGATGATGGGTGTTCGAAGCGCGCGGGCGACCTCCAGGGCGAGGACGGTTTTGCCGGTGCCAGGTTCGCCCTTGATGAGGAGGGGGCGTTCGAGCGTGATGGCGGCGTTGACGGCGACCTTGAGATCGGGGGTCGCGACATAGTTTTTCGTGCCGTCGAATTTCATGGGGGCTTCATGGGTCCGGTTCCAGGGAGGTGGACCGTAAGGCGGCGCGGCGAGCCGGGGAAGGGGGCCGAACGCCACTTCAGGTTTCAATCGGCATCTTTGGTGGCATGAAAAAGAAAGCGCCGCCCATGGGTGGGGTCCATGGGCGGCGCAGGCCGGTGGATGTTGCCGGCCGGGCGTTCGGGAAGGGCCGTGCCGTATTTTGCAAATCCGGGCCAGGATGTGGGGACAATGGGGCCCGGCTTGCGTGGATCGGCGCCGTGTGGGAGCGGTTGGCCTTCCAAGAGCGATGACGCAACACTCGAGAGACTGGCGTGTGCTCTCTGGTTGTTTCGTCGCTCCTGAACAACCATAGATTGTAATAGATTGGTTAATCGGGCGTTAACGGCCACGTTGGCGTGAAATTGCTCTGCGCAGTGGTCGTCCCGTGGGCGGTCAACCAACGGAATTCACGAGAAAAATAAAAAGTCCGGCGAGGCGGGTGCCGCTTGCCTTGACTCCGACACTTGCCCGCGACAATAGGATCGCGTTCCTCCGGGGTCGTGAGCACGAGTCGTGCTGGACGCCGGTTTTTTTGAGTGCGCGACGGTGCCTTAAGCGGAGACCGGCCATGGGCAAACGCGACGACAAACCAAAAGCTGGCAGAGCGGCACCTGCCGCCGCCCGGGCGAAGAGTTCGGCCTCGGCGAAGGCGCGTCAGCCCGCGCGGGCTCAGAAAAGCCGGGTGGCTCCTCCCACAGCCGCTTCAAAGACTGCTGCGAAGCCGGCGGCCAAGGCCGTGGCGAAACCTGCCGTCAAGGCCGTCGCCAAGGCCGGAGCTGCCAAGCCGTCCGGCAAGGTGGTCGCGCGCGCGCCCGTCGCCGCTGTCGCGGACAAGGTTCGGTCGGTAACGAAGGCGGCTCAAAAGCAGTCTGACAAGAAGCTCGTTGATCGCGCTAAAGCGTCGGCTATCGTTCTGACGCCGGATTACCGTCCGTCGGAAGACGAGCCGTTCATGAACGAATATCAGCGGCTTTACTTCCGGCAGAAGCTCCTTACCTGGAGAGAGGACATTGTCCGGCAGACGAAAGAGACGCTGGAGGGGTTGCACGAGGACAGCGTGCAGCATGCGGACTTGGCCGACCGGGCGACGTCGGAGACCGACCGCGCGCTGGAACTCAGGGCGCGTGACCGGCAGCGCAAGCTTGTCTCGAAGATCGATGCCGCGTTGGCGCGGATCGAGGATGGAACGTATGGCTATTGCGAAGAGACCGGCGAGCCGATCGGGCTAAAGCGGCTCGATGCGCGGCCGATCGCGACGTTGTCGCTGGAGGCGCAGGAGCGCCATGAGCGCCGCGAGCGGGTTTACCGCGAGGATTGAGTGGCCGCTGTCTCGAATCGGGGCGGCTGTTAACCTCGGCTCAACATTTGCGGATCACACTTTGAGATAGCCGCGCGGTTGCCGCGGTGTTTTGGAGTGTGTTTCATGCTGTCGATGCTCAAGTTCAGCGGAAAGCATTGGTCCCGTGCGGCGCTTTTGTGGATTTTACTCGCGGTTGCGGTTGATGGACTGGCGAAGGCCGGTGCAGAGGCGGCGGATGCGAAGCTTTCGGCTTACAACGCGGCCGTGGCGCTCGGCGTGGTTGATGCGGCCGAGCGGATTGGCCGCCAAGGCCAATATCAGGTGGCGCGGGTGGCTGTGACGACATTGGATCTCAACACGATTGATCCGGCGGTATTTGCTGATGCCGACGACGCGGGCGCTGGGTCGCGCTGAGCGTGGTGGCTGCTATTTCCGCTTTTTGAATTCGAACGCCGCGCTGGGTTCCGTGGCAATCGGCGCCGTGGGCGGGGTGTCGTCCTGGGCTGGGGGTTTTTGTGCCGGCTCGGCGGTCCGGACCTCTTGCACGCGCTGGAGGAGCGTTTTGACGAAGTCGAGGTCGCGCAGGTGCACATCGTGCTGCGCGTAGGGCATCTCGATGCCTTCCTCGCGGAAGGCGCGGACGATGCGGTGGCGCAGATCCGAAGTGGCCGTACCGCGCTTGCCAAAATCGGAGACACTGGCCGACAGGCTGAACTCAAAGCCGTTGGGACCGAAGGCGTCGAAGGAGGCGCCGGGTTTGGGTTGCTGCAGGATCAACGGGCAGTCCGCTGCAACCTTGTCGAGGATGTCGCGGACGTGGTCGGGATCGGCGGCGTAGCTGGTTTTCACGGGTATGGAGATGCTGGAGAGCGCGTTGCGGTGCGTCCAGTTGAGGAATGAATTCGTGATCAGTTCGGAATTTGGAACGATCAGTGTGGCGCGGTCACCGGTTTCGATTTCGGTGGAGCGGACGGAAATGTTACGGACGCGGCCGGTTTGACCGTTGACCACGATGAGATCGCCGACTTTCAAAGGCCGCTCGAAGAGCAGGATGAGGCCGGATACGAAATTGTTGATGATGGATTGCAGGCCGAAGCCGATGCCGACGGAGAGGGCACCGGCGACAATCGCGATGTTGGTGATGTCGAGGCCGGCGTAAGAAAGCGCGACCAACATCGCGAGAGCAAAGCCGGCGTAGCCGATGGCCTTGTGGATCGAATTGGCGAGGCCGGGATCAACGCGGGCCGTGGCGAGGAAGGTTCCGCTGGTCCAGCGCTGAACAAGTCGCGTGACGAATAGCAGAGTTGCGAAGAGCGCGATGGCGGCGGCGATCTGGACGAGTGAAATGCGCACATGCCCGATTTCGAAGCCGAAGATGAGGGATTTCAGCCAGGCCAAGGTGTCGGGAAGCGCAAAGCCCCATGTGACGAGAATGAAGGGGAGCGCGACGAGCGCGAGGACGCCATCGAGAGCGAAGGCGGCGATCTTTGTCACGGTGCGGGACTGGGTGTCGTCCAATCCCAGGCGCTGGTTCATGACGCGGCCCAGCGCGCGCTGTTCATTTGAATCGGTTTCGATGAGTGCGCGGATCGCGAGGTGGAGAAGAATAACGAGGACGACGACGCTGCCGGTGACAATGACCTGTCCGGAGACGAAGCGGCCGAGTGCGACGTAGCCCGCCAGCGACGCGCCCAGGATGAAGAGGGCTACGGCCAAGAGCGGGATCTTGAGGAGCCGCGGCGCCAGCCACGTCACGTCGAAGGCGTTGGGATCGTTCGGCGGGGCGTCCTTGGGGACGGCGGTCAAGGCATCGGAGGGCTGCTCGGTGTCGCGCGGGCGGGCCGGCCGTGGCGTGAAGCGTGTGCGAACAATTTTGAACAGGAGTGCGGCCATTGTGACGCTGGCGAGCGTCGCTGTCGCGACGCTGACTGACAGCGGCATGGCGAGGATACGGATGGCTTCCTTGGCCAGCAGGTCGAGCGCATAGACGGCGCCGATCCACGTCATGGCTCGGGTCAGAGAGGCGGCCGGCTTGTCGTCGAGATCGACGAGGCGCCATTGTGGGCGCTGGGGCTGCAGGATGGCGCGCGCCAGTGCGCGGACGGCGATGAAGACCAGCGCCGCTGGGAGAACGGTGAAGACGATGCGGCCGCTGTCGAGGAACCACAGGCCGAGATTGTCAAAGCCAAAGGCGATCAGCCCGAGCGCGAGGGCGGGAGGGAGCACGGTGAGACTGGCGACCCATCCGGCCGTACCGGCGCGTTTGAAGAAGTCCGGTTCGGTCTCGAGCGGCACATCGAGGCGGGACGCAAACACGCGGCGGCGAATGCGGGCCAGCGCGATGTACAGTGCTGCGGCGCCACCCAGAAGTGCGAAAATGGCAAAGAGGTTGTTTTCTGCCGAGCGGCGCCAGCGCCAGACCGTCCAATTTAATTCGGTCCAAGCCGGAGGCATGGCCTCGGCGACGTTGGACCAGGTGTCGAGGCTCAAGGGGGACGCATTGCGCCGGAAAAGCTGGGTGGTGAAAATGCCAGTTCGGTATTCTTGCACGCGCGTGAGGAGTTCTCGGGCGCGATATTGGACGAGGCCAGTCGTCTTGATGGCGCCGTCGACTTCGGCGGAGAGCGAACTCAGGCGTTGGCGCTCGGCTTGGATGGCGACGGCTTCGGCTGGTTGATCCTTTGCCGGGAGGGGGCCCAGCTTTTCGATTTGAGACGCGATCGCCCGATAGCGAGGTTGCAGGCTTTCCAGGAATTGATCCGAGGCCCCAACAAGGCCATCGATATCAAGGCGCAAGCGCGCCAATCCTTCATCGTTTTCACGAGAGGCTTCGACGTCGGTCTCAAGGGTATCGATGGTGGCGCGCAGGTTTGCTGCTGGCTCGCGGATTTCTGCGATGGTTGCCTGATCGGCGGCGTTGTCGGGCGGGGGCGCAGGCGCGGCCGCCGGTGGTGCGGGTTGCTGCCCCGCCGGTGTCGCGGCTGTGGGGGGCTGTTGGGCATCGGTCGCGGGCGCTGGCGGTGCGTCGGCTGCGGGTGGAGTGACGGCGTCTGGGGCTGGCGCAGCGTCAGTGGCGGCGGGACCCGTTGCGGGCACCGGTGCCGGTTCCGTTTCCGGTGAGGTGGCCTGTGCCAAAGCTTTAGCGGTCTGGCCAACGGCGTCGAACAGCGCTTGGGCTGAGGCGTCGTTGCGTCCCGGTGCGAAGCCCAGGATCACCGTTGCCAGCAGCGCTACCGCGCTGATCCGTTTGGCCAAAGACATCATTCGTTCAATATCACTTTCTGGTCGCGCACGGCACGATCTGCTGGCGCGGTGGAGGCGGCGGTTCTAAGGGGCGCGCTGGACTTGCTTGGGGCGAGAGCAGCGGACCGATTGTCGCGCGCGGTCATTTTTCTCCGCTCGAAGCCTGCCCGAATGTGCGGGCTGGGCGGGTGAAAACCGCCTGAGGTTCAACCGGTTCGCTACGCGGGGTTGAGCGCTGGGCGATCCCTGTTTCGATCACCACATCGACGGGGCCGCCAGTCATAATGAGGTGCTCGACGTTGTCGCGGCGAACGAGGATCAGGCGGCGGCGGCTATCGACGGAAGCGTGCTCCACAACATCAAGGCGGCGATCTGGTTTTGGTCCGAAGAAGCCGTCGAGAGGGGATGAGCCCTGCATGGCGCTGCGCGCGACGAGAGCGGCCGCGATGAGGGCGCCGGCGATCAGGATGATCAGGACCAAGTAAGTGAGGATATCCCACATCGTGCAGCGTCTCCCTGTCGGCCGCAAGGGCGGGCCAATTGTTTGCCGGCCAAGCCGCGGGCTGAGCTTCGGAGTGAAGTCGCGACGCGGAGGCTATTGAATCTGCGCCCCATTTTCGGATCGTGATTGAGGCATTCGAAAGCCGTCGTACCTGTTTCGGTCTTCTGGTTCCCAAAGTGGGGCGCCGCTAAGGACGACCTATACCGCGAAGTTCACGGCAATTTAACCCAGATGATCGAAGTGTTGACAGTGTTCCTGCCCTCTCGACCCCGATCTCCACAGGCGGTTGCAGATATGCGGCGACAACCATTGTGACCTGCGTAACGAGGCCGTTGATATGCCGCCACTTGAGGCCGCCCACACTTCGAATCAGATACCCTTCGACTTCATGAGCGACAGTGGTGGTGCGGTCTATCGCGGTCCGGTTTCGTCCGGCTCCCCGGTATCCCTCGCGGACGGAGCGATGTCCTATTTGCCTGTGCTTGGTGCGGTCTTCGCGCTGGGCGTTGTTGCGGTCACTGTTGCCGCGAGCACAGCGGGAACGCCTGTGTTGCTCGCGGTGCTCGCCTCGTTTGCCATTCTCGGGGTGTTCTTCGTGCTCGGGTGGTTGGCTGGTCATATTCGAATCGGCGACCGGTTGCTCTCCGACGATATCGCGCGCAGCATCAGCGACGGAATTGATCGCGGTTTGATGGTCGCGCGCCTCGATGGTTCGGTGCTGTTCGTCAATCACAAGCTTGAGGAACTCGTCGGCCGCCTCTCGTCGCGGGAGGTGTCGGCCCTGGATATGGCTTTCGGTCCCGATCTCGCGGTGCGGGAGGCGTTCTTCCGACTTAACCGGGCGGCGGATCGCGGCGACCGGCATGGCGAGGATTTCCGGCTGGCTGCGGGTGGCGCGCTGCCGCAGCGCATTTTGCGCATCGATGTGGCGCCGCTCGATCTGGGGCGCGGCCGGGAGACGGGCCGCACGGTTTTGTGGTCGGTGCAGGATGTGACCGAAGACCGGATGCGGACGGCGGCGGCCCGGCAAAGCTTGGTCGATACGCTGGGGTTCTATGACGCTTCTCCGGTCGGCTTGCTGACTGTCGACCAGGGCGGCACGGTGCGCCACATCAACGGAACGCTGGCGCGCTGGCTTGGTTATCCCAACCAACCGCTGGTGAGCCGCGTCGTGCGGCTGTCCGATATTCTGAGCATCGAAACCGTTGCTCTGATCGAAGGCGCGCGGCAGGCGGGCGCTGAAGACATGATTTCGCTCGACATCGATGCGACGCGGGAAGACGGCCGGCTGCTGCCGGTGCGTCTCGTGGCGCGGACGCATCGCGATGGGCACCGGCTGATTGCCTTCATCAACAGAGAAGCTGATCACGGTCTGGGCTTTGATGCCCCGGCGAGCGATGTTCGCTTCGCACGCTTCTTTCAGTCGGCTCCGTTCGGTATTGCCAGCGTCTCGGCCGACGGCCGGGTGACAAGTTCCAATGGCGCGTTTGCGCGGCTGATGCTCGACGGCACCGGTGGCATCGGCAAGCGGGCCGTGGATGTTCTGGCGACCGTTGACGACAAGGCCGGGCGGATTGAGATCGAGGATCAGTTGCGCCGCGTTCTTGCGGGCAAGGCCGCGGGGCAGCCGCTGGAGACGACGTTGTCGCCGACCCATGTTCGGCGGGTTTACATGAGCCCGATGGTGGAGCAGGCGACTGACCGCGAGGCGGCGATGCTCTATGTGGTCGATGCGACAGAGCAGAAGGCGCTTGAGGTTCAGTTTGCGCAGTCGTCAAAGATGGAGGCGGTGGGCAAACTCGCCGGTGGCATCGCGCACGACTTCAACAATGTGTTGACTGCGATCATCGGCTATTCCGATCTGCTTTTGCAAACGCATGCGATTTCTGATCCCGCCTACATGGACATCAAGAATATCCAAGGTAGCGCCTATCGGGCGGCGGGAATGGTGCGGCAACTGTTGTCGTTCTCGCGCCGGCAGACGTTGCAGGCGGAATCGCTTCTGCTCGACGAGGTGATCAGCGAGAACACGTCCATGCTGCGGACGTCGCTGGGCGAAAAGATCACGCTCAAAGTACAACCGAGCCGCGATCTTTGGTACGTTAAGGTCGACAAGGGTGAGTTCTCGCGCGTTATCGTCAATCTGACCGTGAACGCGGGCGATGCGATGCCTGTCGGCGGTGTGCTTTCGATCAAGACCCGGAACATCACAGAACGCGAAAGCCAGAAACTCGGGCGCGAGGGGATGCCGGTCGGGGAATATGTGGGTGTCGAAGTGTCCGATACTGGCACGGGAATGCCGGCAGAGGTTCTCGAGAAAATTTTCGAGCCGTTCTTCACGACCAAGGCGATTGGTAAGGGGACGGGCCTGGGGTTGTCGACGGTTTATGGCATCGTGAAGCAGTCGGGCGGGTTTATTTACTGCGATAGCGTGATCGGTCGCGGGACATCGTTCCATATCTATTTGCCGCGCTATATCCCGGAACTGGAAGACGAGGACGCCATTGTCGCGCTGGCTCCGGCAGTTCCGGCCAAGGAACCCGTGGCATCGAAGGCGTTGGATCTCACCGGCACCGGGCGCGTGCTGCTTGTGGAAGACGAGGATGTCGTGCGGTCGTTCGCGGTGCGGGCATTGACGCGGCAGGGTTACGAGGTTCTGGAAGCCTCCGACGGGCAGGAAGCCCTCGATATCGTGGCGGCACACAACGGGGAGATCGATATCGTCGTGACCGACGTCGTGATGCCCGAGATGGACGGGCCAACGATGTTCCGCGAACTGCGCAAGACCAACCCGTCGATCAAGGTCATCTTCGTCTCGGGCTATCCGAATGAAGCCTTCCGCGAAACGCTGGGCAGCGAAGAAGTGGCGTTCCTGCCGAAGCCGTTCTCGCTGCCGCAGCTGGCTGAGAAGGTGAAACAGGAATTGGCGCGCTAAGATCCCGCCGGACAGGATACAAAAAAACGCCCGGGGATTACCCGGGCGTTTTGCATTTCAGGTGGTGTTGGCTCAGCGACGGTTGCCGGATGACGACGGCTTATCCCAGTGCAGGTAGAGCACTGTCACGATGGCGGTGAGCAGCATGGTGCCGATCACCTCGGGGCGCTGGATGAAGGCGAGCCAAGTCGAGAAACCGGCGGCCGATCCACCCTTGGCGGTGAGCATGCTGTTGGCTGCGATGATGCCAAGCGTCAGCAGGGCGGTGAGCCCCATGGCGGTCAAGATCTGCAGCGCGCGCTTGGCGAGGCGTGGAACGAGCAGGGTCTTGCCTGCGACATCAATCATGGTGCGGTCCGACATGTGTGTCCGTCTCCTCCCTTGGAGTTTATGACTTCCGCCACGGACAAATTGGTCCCCCCGGCGACGGAAATCGAATCATTCAACGTTAGTCCGACACTGGGGCATTCCCGGGGCAGGGGTCCGATGATGCGGGTCAGGCTGTAAGCGCCTTGGCGTAGCTAAGTGCATGGAATCGATATAGGCAGATGAGAACAAAACGTGATTGACGGGTGAGAACGAATAGGGTACGAACTAGGTAAATTGTAGCTCTGCAACTTTAAACCTAAGGTGCGCCCGATGACGACCAAGCCCGACTTTAAAGTGATCGAAGGGGGATCGGCCAAAATGGATAAGAAGCAGGCGCTCGAAGCGGCCCTGGCACAAATCGACAAGAATTTCGGCAAGGGCTCAATCATGCGATTGGGCACCAACGACAAGTCGATCGATGTGGAGGCGATCTCAACGGGATCGATTGGGCTTGATATTGCGCTGGGTATTGGCGGTTTGCCGAAGGGGCGCGTCGTTGAAATCTACGGGCCGGAATCGTCGGGCAAGACAACGCTGACGCTGCATGTGATTGCGGAGGCGCAGAAGAAGGGCGGCACGTGCGCGTTTATCGACGCTGAACATGCGCTCGATCCGGTTTATGCCCGCAAGCTTGGCGTTAATGTTCAAGACCTGTTGATCTCGCAGCCTGATACGGGCGAGCAGGCTTTGGAAATCGCCGATACGCTGGTGCGCTCTGGGGCGGTCGACGTGCTGGTGATCGACTCGGTGGCGGCGTTGACGCCGAAGGCCGAACTTGAGGGCGAGATGGGCGACAGCCTGCCTGGCCTGCAGGCGCGGCTGATGAGTCAGGCGCTGCGCAAGTTGACGGCCTCGATCTCGAAGTCGGGCTGCATGGTCGTCTTTATCAATCAGATCCGCATGAAGATCGGCGTCATGTTCGGCAATCCGGAGACGACGACGGGCGGCAATGCGCTGAAGTTTTACGCATCTGTGCGTCTTGACATTCGCCGCATCGGGCAGATCAAGGATAAGGACGAGCCGGTCGGCAACCAGACGCGCGTCAAGGTGGTGAAGAACAAGGTGGCGCCGCCGTTCAAACAGGTTGAATTCGACATCATGTACGGCGAGGGGATCTCCAAGGTGGGCGAACTCGTTGATCTCGGCGTCAAGGCCAACATCATCGAAAAGTCTGGCGCTTGGATGTCGTACAACGGCGAGCGCATCGGGCAGGGGCGTGAGAACACCAAGGAGTTCCTGCGCACCAATCCGAAGGTGGCCAACGCCATCGAGGCTGCGGTGCGAGCCAATGCGGGGCTGATCGTGGATAAGATGCTGGTGGCACCCGAGGCCGGGGAGGCCGATGAGGAGACCCCGGACGAGGACGGCGTGCTGCCGGATGTCGATGATGCGCCCAAGAAGGGCGCTCGGGCCAAGCGCTCGGGCTGAGGCAACTGGAACGCAAATTTCTGACGGGACGGGGGTCTTTGGTGCCCCCGTTTTCGTTTGTGGGCGCCTGGGGGCTACAAGGTTGACGGACGTTGAAGGGCTATCGGTGTTGCGGCGGCGCGGTTTCTGGACAAGGGCGCCGGGTGGCGGTTAGAACCGGCCAACTCGTATCAAAGCCTGGGGGGTGGGGTCATCGGGGTACAGTGCGATTGCGCTGTCTCGAGACTGGCCACTCACTCAGGGTAAGTTACTCGGGAAAGTTTGGGACCTATGAGCGGCAGCGGCGTCAACGAGATCAGAACGGCGTTTCTCGATTACTTTGAGCGAAACGGTCACGCGGTCGTGCCGTCGTCGCCATTGGTGCCACGCAATGATCCGACGTTGATGTTTACCAACGCGGGCATGGTGCAGTTCAAGAACGTCTTCACGGGGCAGGAGACGCGGCCCTATGCGACGGCGGCGTCATCGCAGAAGTGTGTTCGGGCGGGTGGCAAGCACAATGATCTCGACAACGTCGGCTACACGGCGCGGCATCACACGTTCTTTGAGATGCTCGGCAATTTCTCGTTCGGGGACTATTTCAAGGAGCGGGCGATCGAACTGGCCTGGAACCTGATCACCAAGGATTATGGACTCGATAAGAAGCGCCTGATGGTGACGGTTTATCACGATGACGATGATGCGTTCCGGATCTGGAAAAAACTGACGGGCTTTGCCGATAGCCGGATCATTCGGATTCCGACTGCCGATAATTTTTGGGCGATGGGCGACACGGGGCCGTGCGGACCGTGCTCGGAAATTTTCTATGACCACGATCCGGACGGGAAAAAGGGAATTTTCGGCGGGCCTCCGGGGACAGCGGACGCGGATGGCGACCGGTTTATCGAAATTTGGAATCTCGTTTTCATGCAGTATGAGCAGCGGGGGCCGGGTGACCGGGTGTCGCTGCCGAAGCCCTCGATCGATACGGGCATGGGGTTGGAGCGCATTTCGGCTGTTCTGCAGGGGGTGCATGACAACTACGATACCGATCTCTTCAAGGCGCTGATTGCGGCGTCCGTCGATGCGACGGGTGTGAAGGCTGAGGGCGAGGCGCGCTTTTCGCACCGGGTGATCGCGGATCATCTGCGATCGACGAGTTTTCTGATTGCCGACGGCGTGCTGCCGTCGAACGAGGGGCGCGGTTACGTGCTGCGCCGGATCATGCGGCGCGCGATGCGGCATGCGCATCTGTTGGGGGCGCAGGATCCGCTGATGTACCGGTTGGTGCCGGCTCTCGTCCGGCAGATGAGCGATGCCTATCCGGAGTTGTCACGGGCGCAGGCGCTGATTTCCGAGACGTTGAAATTGGAAGAGACGCGGTTCCGCAAGACGCTTGAGAACGGGCTCAAACTGCTCGGCGATGCATCGGCGAAGCTGACCAAGGGCGCCGTGTTTCCGGGCGACGTGGCGTTCAAGCTCTATGACACGTTTGGTTTTCCGCTCGACCTGACGGAAGACGCGCTGAAACCACGCGGGATTGCGGTTGATACAGCAGCGTTCAACACGGCGATGGAGAAGCAGAAGGAGGATGCGCGCCGGGCCTGGAAGGGGTCAGGGGAAGCGGCGACCGAGACCATCTGGTTTGAGATCAAGGAAAAGACCGGCGCCACGGAGTTCCTCGGCTACGACACGGAGGTCGCGGAAGGCGTCGTGGCTTCGATTGTGTCTGGCGGCAAAGAAGCGAAGGCGCTGAAAGCTGGAGACGAGGGCGCGCTGATCCTCAATCAGACGCCGTTTTACGGCGAGAGCGGTGGTCAGGTCGGTGATCGTGGTGTCATTCGCGGGCCCAAGGGCGCGTTGTTCCGGGTGACCGAGACGCAAAAGAAGCTTGGCGACCTTTTTGTGCATGTGGGTTCGGTGGAAACGGGATCATTCAAGGCTGGCGATGCGGTCGAACTCGAGGTCGATCATCAGCGGCGGACGGCGACGCGGGCCAATCACTCGGCGACGCATCTGTTGCATGAGGCGCTGCGGCAGGTGCTGGGCGAGCATGTGGCGCAGAAAGGCTCGCTGGTGTCGCCCGACCGGTTGCGGTTCGATTTCGTGCATCAGAAACCGATGAGCCTTGACGAAGTGAAGCAGGTGGAAGCGCTGGCGAACGCGCTCGTCTTGCAGAACTCGGCCGTTGAGACGCGGCTGATGGCGCTCGACGATGCCAAGGCGTCGGGCGCGATGGCGCTGTTCGGGGAGAAGTACGGGGACGAAGTCCGTGTTGTCTCGATGGGTGATCCGCAGGCGGGTGCCAACAAGGCCTGGTCGGTTGAGTTGTGCGGCGGCACGCATGTGCGGCGCACGGGTGACATCGGGCTTGTGAAGGTTGTCGGCGAAAGCGCCAGTTCGGCCGGTGTGCGGCGCATCGAGGCGCTGACGGCGGATGGTGCGCGCGGCTATCTTGCGGAGGCGGATGAGCGGCTGAAGGAAGCCGCTGCCATTTTAAAGACGCGGCCGGACGATGTGGTCGAGCGGTTGCGGATCCTTGTCGAGGAACGCAAGGCGTTGGAGAAGCAGTTGGCGGATGCCAAAAAGCAGATGGCGCTTGGGGGCGGGACCGGAGGAGCTACTGGCGGGCCCTCGCCGTTGGCCAAGGTTGGTGACACGGCGTTCTTCCGGCTCTCGGTGGCGGGGGTGGAGATGAAGGATCTCAAGGCAATGGCGGACGAGGGGCGCGCCAAGGTAGGGTCCGGTGTTGTCGCGATCGCAAATGCATCGGCCGACGGCAAGCTTGGGATTGTGGTCGCTGTAACGCCTGACTTGACGGGGCGGTTCAATGCGGTTGATCTCGTGCGGGCGGCGGCGGAGACGGCTGGCGGCAAGGGGGGCGGCGGTCGGCCGGATATGGCGCAGGCCGGCGGTCCGGACGGCAGTAAGGCCGATGAGGCCTTGGCGGCCGTGGAAGCGTTGATCGGCGGCTGAGATCGGGGGCTGACCGGCTAACGTAGAAACTGAAAGCTCAACACCATATTCCAAGGGAGTGCGCCTGTGACGACGTCGATTGTGAGGCTGATCGCGGCCGGATTTGTTCTGATGGCTACGTCGCCGGCGCGGGCGGAGACACCGGCCAGTTTATGCGGGACGAAGCCGGAAATGGTCGACATCATGATGCGCTTGATCGACGAGGGTGTTGAGAAACTCTACAGCGACAGCAAGATGTTTGTGAGCCGGGACAATCGCGACGGGTCGATGTGGGCGGTGACCTTGCCCCATACGACGGCGCACCCGTCTGCCGCTTGCCGAACCAAGACGAAAGACGTGGCCTTGCTGTGCAGCGCGGGCGACAAGGCTTGCACGTCCTTCCAGGCGCAAGCCACAGCGCGGATGGACAAGCTCGAAGCTGGGGCGCCGTAGAGCGTTTCACGAGAGCATCGGGCGCGGCGCGATCGCGGGTTGCGCTCATGGCTGATAAGCCCGAATGTGCCGCTCTATTGGAAAACCAATGAGGCGGGATGAATGGCAGGAGCGGCGCTCGACATCGCTGCCTATAAAGACGGCATCGTGATCTTAGCGACAGCCGCAATTGCGGTTCCGCTCCTGCAGCGTTTGCGCATCAGTCCGGTGCTGGGCTACCTGCTGACGGGGATGTTGCTCGGCCCGCACATGATGGGGTCGCTGACGCAGTCTTTTCCCGCAGCTGACTGGTTCACGATTTCAAATCCTGAAAACCTAGTGCCGGTCGGTGAACTGGGTGTCGCGTTTCTGCTGTTCATCATCGGGCTTGAGCTGGCGCCGCAGCGCCTCTGGATTATGCGGCGGTTGGTGTTCGGGATGGGGTCGCTGCAGATCTTTGTCAGTGCTTTGGTGCTTGGCACTGTCGCTACGCTCTTGGGGCAAGGACCGGCGGCGGCGCTCATCATCGGGTCGTCGCTGGCGCTCTCATCTACGGCGATCGTGGTGGAATTGCTGTCGCAGCAGAATCGGATGTCGCTGGGCACGGGGCGGACGAGTTTTTCTATCCTGCTGATGCAGGATCTGGCTGTCATTCCGCTCTTGATGCTCGTTCCAGCGTTGGCGCCTGGTAATGATGGTGCGCTCTGGTTGAGCATCGCACAGGCCTTCGCGCAGGCCATGCTCGCCGTCGGGCTCATCGTGGTGGTGGGCTACCTTGTGCTGAGACCGCTGTTCCGGTTGGTGGCTAATACGGAGAGCGGGGATCTCTTTGTCGCCGCGGTACTGCTTGTTGCGGCGGGGTCCGGCATCGTGACGGCGGCGGCGGGATTGTCGATGGCGCTGGGCGCGTTCGTGGCCGGATTGCTGCTGGCGGAAACGGAGTTCCGGCGGGCAATCGAGGCGACGATCGAACCGGTCAAGGGGCTCTTGCTCGGCTGCTTCTTCTTTACGGTCGGGGCGGGGCTCGACCTGAGCGTGATCATCAACAATCCCGGGTCGGTGCTCTTGGGGCTCGCGGCACTATTGGTCATAAAGGGTGTGATTATCGCGGGGGTCGTGCGCGCGTACGGGTTCAGCGCGGTGGTGGCTGGGCGGACGGCTGCGCTGTTGGGCCCGGGCGGAGAGTTTGCCTTCATCGTTTTGGGACTAGCAGCGGCATCGAAGATCATTGAACCGGATGTGACGGCGTTTGTGCTGGCGTTGACGTCGTTGTCGATGGCGCTCATTCCGTTGCTTGACCGGGTGGCGCAGTCGCTGTTTCCGGTCCCGGTGAGTGTGTCGACCGATCCGGCGCTCTCAGCGCTTCCAGAACCGCAAGAAGCTGTCACAGCCATCGTCATCGGGTATGGGCGCGTCGGCGCGCTCGTCTCGGACATGCTGAACGTTCACAACATCACACATGTCATCACAGAGAAGCGTCCTGATCTTGTGTCGGAGGGGCGCAAGGACAGCCGGCCGATCTATTACGGGGATGCGTTGAATACGAGTTTTCTGCAGCGGTGCGGATTGATGCGCGCGAAGGCGGTGATCATCACGATCCACGACTGGGAGGCGACCGACGACATTGTGACGACGATCCGGGGATTGAGCCCGCAGATCACGATTGTCGCGCGCGCGCGGGATGCGGATCACGCGCGTTACCTGTACGAGATCGGTGTTTCGGATGCGGTGCCGGAGACGATCGAAGCCAGCCTGCAACTCTCAGAGGCGGCACTGGTGGATCTGGGCGTGCCGACCGGGCCGGTGATCGCGTCGATCCATGAAAAGCGCGATGAGTTCCGGGCTGCGCTGCAGACGGCCGCAGGCAAGGCGGGGCGGAAAGAGAGCCACGGCGTGCGGTCGAAGTCGCGGGATACGGCGGCCCGTTAGGGCGCTGTTGCCGCTTCTGGCGCGGGTGCGGGAGGCGGTGCGGGTTCGTCCCGAGGGCGCTCAGTGGGTGGCAAATCGGTGACCTTGGACCAATCGAGGATGTCGAAGTCGATCAAAAGAGCGGCAAGGGCTCGGCTGGCATCGTAGCCGGCGTAGACGGTGTAGGTGCCTTCGCCCCAACCTGTATCAAAGGCGACAACGTTGCCGGGGCCAACATCGGCGGCAAGGCGGAAGGCGCCGCTGGCGCCCTTGTCTTTGTAGCCCGCGTTCTGCCCACGCTCGAGCCAGCTATCGAAGAACGTTTCGTCGGCGGCTACGGCTGCGCTGGCTGCGATGCCGGCGGCTTGATCGAAGAACGCGGCGACGCCGCTGTCGACGCTCACGCCCCAGGTCCCTCCAGGGTTCTCTGCGTCGCGCTGCATGTCGATGGATTTGGTTGCTTCCCAACGCACGACGGGGCGGTCGCTGATCTCGGTACGGGCGAAGGCGACGCGGCCGCGGCCCATGGAGCCTTGCAGGACCGCGAGGCGGACAGGGTGCTCGCCGGACGGTACATCGAGCGCGAGGGGCGGTTCATCCGTGCTGACGAACGGGTCGGCGACAGTGACCTTGCCGGAGGAGATTTTCAGTTTGCCGAGGTCTGTGACGCGGAAGAAAATCTTGACGGGGCGGGGTTGTTCGCCGGGAAGACTGTCGTCGGCCGAGCCGACAAAGTCGGGGGAGAAGACCCGGGTGAAGTAGTCGGCGTGCAGGGGCTCGGCGGCGCGGGCAGGCTGCGGCGCGCCCAGCGCGGCGGCGCAGAGAAGGAGGGTGGTGAGCAGGGGATGAACTGGGCGCATGAGGGATCAGGTCTGGGGATTGAACGTTTTGTATTCGGGCGGTCAGTAGCACGTCCCTGCGGCGGTGGCATGGAGAGGCCAGCCACAGCGTCAACGGGACTGGAAAGAATAATTTGTGCTCCTGCAACTTGATGTTGTGCTCGCGGACGGCGACCTCGAATATTCGATCGCCGTCCGGAGGCTTCATCACGCGGACACGCCGCCAAATTTGCCGGCGTTAAAGTCGGTGACGGCTTGGCGGATTTCCGCTTCGGTGTTCATCACGAAGGGGCCGTAGGCGACGATCGGTTCGTTGATGGGGGCGCCGGAGAGCAGCAGGATCTTAGCGTCGTTGTTCGCCTCGATGCGCACCGCTCCACCTTCGCGAGACAAGACAACGACCTGGGCTTCGCGCGCGATGTCCTCGTCGTTGACGAGGATGGTTCCCGACAACACCGCAAGGGCGAGTGTGTGCCCTTCCGGCAATGAGAACTGCGCGTGCTTGCCCGCGTTCAGGCGGACATCCCAGATGTCGAGCGGCGTGAAGGTTCGGGCCGGACCATTGTGTCCCTCGTAGTCGCCGGCGATGACGCGCACGGTTCCAGCTCCATCGGGCAACTGCGCGACGGGGAAGTCGCCGGCCATGAGAGTCTGGTAGCCGGGCGGGTGCATCTTGTCCTTGGCGGGCAGGTTCACCCACAGCTGCACGACCTCGAAGGTGCCACCCTTCGCGGTGAATGCGGCGGAGTGATACTCCTGGTGGACGAGACCGGACGCTGCCGTCATCCACTGGATATCGCCGGGACCGATCTTGCCGCCGGCGCCCGTCGAGTCGCGGTGCTCCAACTCGCCTTCATAGACGATTGTGACCGTCTCGAAGCCGCGGTGGGGATGTTCGCCGACGCCGCGCGGGGTGGCCGCAGGCTTGAAGCTGTGCGGGCCGGCATAGTCGAGCAGCAGGAACGGGTCGATGGCCGCGCCGTGGGTGTAGTGGGACAACAGCGAGCGGACGGGGAAACCGTCGCCAACCCAGTGCGGGCGTGGGGCGTCGAGGACGCCAATGATCGTGCGCATCGTGCCTCCTTTTGTGTGAGGTTTCGTTCGCCGCATATGTGTTGATGCAAGGCTTGTGCTGCAATAGGCCGCGACAAAGGCCGCCACCGCACTTAGGGCAAGAGGCGGGCGCCGTAGAAGAGGGCGATGGCGACGGAGACGAGGGACATCGCGAAGCCGGCGATGGAGAGGCCGAAGCTCCACCAAAAAGTGTTGAGGCGCAGTTTCATATATTCGGAGCGCAGTGCTTCCATTTCGGGATTGCGCTGGCGTCCGCCGCCGCTGGATGGGGTGGCGCTGTCGTCTTTCAGATAGGCGAGGTAGCCGCCGTGGAGGGCCCAATAGCGGCCGGCGTTGGTGAGGGTGAGTTGGGTGCGGCTGTCGTCGTCGAATTTGGCGAGGCGCGTGCGGACGAGAAGATCGGCGGCATCCTTGGCGATCGAGAGCTTGGTGTCTTCGTCGGCGAAGACGGTGTCGGGCTGGTCGAAGATTTCGGCTGGCGGCGATTTGTAGGCCGCCGCCAGCAAACGGTCTGCAGTGTGTTCGATCGTGGCGGGATCGCTCACGCCGCCATCGCTTTCTTGAGGTTGTCGTCGACTTTGTCGAGGAAGCCGGTGGTGGAGAGCCACTTTTGGTCGGGGCCGACGAGCAAGGCGAGGTCTTTGGTCATGAAGCCGCTTTCGACGGTATCGACGCAGACATTTTCGAGTGTTTCAGCGAAGCGCTTCAGGTCGGCGTTGTCGTCCAGCTTGGCGCGGTGGATGAGGCCGCGTGTCCAGGCGAAGATCGACGCGATGGCGTTGGTGGACGTTTCCTTGCCCTTCTGGTGTTCGCGGTAGTGGCGCGTGACGGTGCCGTGGGCGGCTTCGGCTTCCATGGTTTTGCCGTCGGGGGTGATGAGCACCGACGTCATGAGGCCGAGCGAGCCGAAGCCTTGCGCGACCGTGTCGGACTGCACGTCGCCGTCGTAGTTTTTGCAGGCCCAGATGTAGCCGCCCGACCACTTGAGGGCGGAGGCGACCATGTCGTCGATGAGGCGGTGTTCGTAGACGAGCTTGCGCTTTTCGAACTCGGCCTTGAACTCGGCCTCGTAGACTTCTTGGAAGATATCCTTGAAGCGGCCGTCGTAGGCTTTGAGGATGGTGTTCTTCGTCGAGAGGTAGACGGGGTAGTTGCGGTTGAGGCCGTAGTTGAGGGACGCGCGGGCGAACTCGCGGATGCTGTCGTCGAGATTATACATGGCCATCGCGACGCCGGCGCCGGGGGCTTTGAAGACTTCCTTTTCAATCACCTTGCCGTCTTCGCCGACGAACTTGATGGTCAGCGTGCCCTTGCCGGGGAACTTGAAGTCGGTGGCCTTATACTGGTCGCCGAAGGCGTGGCGGCCGACGATGATCGGTTGCGTCCAGCCCGGAACGAGGCGCGGAACGTTCTTGCAGATGATGGGTTCGCGGAAGATGACTCCGCCGAGGATGTTGCGGATGGTGCCGTTGGGCGACTTCCACATTTCCTTCAGGTTGAATTCCTTCACGCGGGCTTCGTCGGGCGTGATGGTGGCGCACTTGACGCCGACGCCGTGCTTTTCCTGATCGGAGGTCTTGTCGCGGTTCTCGACGGAGAGGTCGTAGTATTCGAGGTTCACGTCGAGGTAGGGGTGGATCAGCTTGTCCTTGATGAGCTGCCAGATGATGCGGGTCATCTCATCGCCGTCGAGTTCCACGACGGTGCCGGTCACCTTGATTTTGCTCATTTGGCTGGGCCTGCTGGTTCGTTGCTTGGGGAAGAATGATGCGGCGCACCATAGGTCGCGGTTCGGCTGTCGCCAAGGGCCGCTGGGCCGCACCTGGACGAAAGGGTATGGGATTGTGCGTGGGTGAGATCAGTTGGCGGGGCGGCGGCGCTTCGCTATAGCCGGGCCAGTGGCGGGTGCGGCCCGTGGCGTTGAGCGGAAAGATAAGATGCAGATTGAGATTGCCGATGGGACCCCGTGCGTTCAGGGCCTGCCGGTCGGCGCCATCGTGCAGGCGTGCCACGAGAAGACGGTGGATGCGGGGCTGGAAAGTTTGGCGGTCCCAGGTCTTGACCGGGAGACGCTGGAGACGGTGCTGACCTATTGCGCGGAGCTGCGCTGCGAGGCGGATCAGGTCACGTGCCCGGGATGCAAGCGGAGGACGGAAGCGGAGGGGATTGCCACGCTCGACGATTTTATTGCCCGGCACGAGGAGATCGTGGTTGGCGATGGGTCGGTGCGGCTGAAAGGTTCGGGCACGGGGCGGCTGACCACGCCGGCCTTGGCGGCGCTGGAGAAGACGTGGTCGGGAGAAAATTATTGGTTCTGGGCGCGGCGGGTGTTGCGCAAACTCAGGCATGGCATTCGGCGGGCGCACATACGCGGCAACGCCATCGCGCCGCCGGGGACGACGCCGTCGGTTATTTTGATTGAACCGCAGTTGCCCGACAACATTGGCATGGTGGCGCGGGCGTGTGCAAATTTCGGGTTGGACGATCTGCGGCTGGTGGATCCGCGCGATGGGTGGCCGAACGAGAAGGCGCGGATTGCGGCCTCGGGGGCGAATTACGTTATCGACGACGCGGCGGCCTATGAGACGTTTGAGGCGTCACTCGGCGACCTGAATTGGGTTTGTGCGACGACGGCGCGGCAGCGGGATCTGAGAAAGCCGGTTCTGACGCCGGAGGAGGCCGTGGCGGAGATGCGCCGCCGGATAGGGGCGGGGCAACGGTGCGGGGTGATCTTCGGGCGGGAGCGGAATGGACTGGAGACACACGAGGTGGCGCGGGCGGACGCGGTGGTCATGATCCCGGTGAACAGCCGCTTTGCCTCGCTCAATCTGGCCCAGGCCGTTTTGATTCTCGGGTACGAATGGATGCGCAGTTCAGGGCTGGCGACGCTCGGGCGGGTGACGACCTTCGAGCAGCCGCTGACATCTGGTCTTTATCTTAACGACCAAGCGCCCGCGACCCGGGAGGAACTTTTCGGGCTTTTTGAGCACTTAGAACGGGAGCTGGAAGCGCAGGGGTTCTTTTCATCGCCTGATAAACGTCCTTCTGTCGTCAATAACTTGCGGACAATGTTCGTGCGTGCGGAGCCAACGGGGCAAGAGGTGAAGACCTTGCGTGGCATAGTTGCCACTCTGGTGAAGGCCAAGGGACAGGGCCGAAAGTGATCCACAATCGCTGCCTTGTTCTGGCCAAGTTTTGAGCCGAGCGATGCCCGGGAAAGCGTCACCGGCCGCTCGATCGATCGGCGCCGATTTGTGGGTCTTGCGGGCCCCCCAAAGACGCGCGCGGACGGTTCGTTCGGTCGTCCGGTGGATGAGCCGGGCCGGCGTGCTGACCGATGAAGCGGGCTCGCCAGGGCTCAAACGAAAAAACAGGGGCAATTCAAATGCGAATGACGGTCTGGGCGGGGACGATCGGGGCGTGTATGGCGGCGGCGACGCTGGCGGGCGCTGTTCAGCCGGCTATGGCGCAAGAGCTCAGCGAAAAGTCAGTTCGCTCGTTCATGGATTATGCGTGGTCGTTGACGCCACAGCAGTTTTCCAAGCAGGACGGCACGGTCATTGTCATCGACAAGAAGAAGCGTGAAGACGTGATGGTGCCGATGGATGTGGCGCGCGAAGTGATCCGCGTCGGCCGGTTGTCGGCGCATGCTCAGATCTGCAGCCTGCCGGACCATCAGGTGATCAATCACCGCTCGCTGATGAAGCGGGAGGAAGAGAAGAAGTCGTGGTCGGATCAACAGATAGTCTACATTAATCAGCTGCACCTGACGACGGTCATGCTGCTGACGGGTCGCATCCGTGTGGTTGAGAGCGAGGGCGACAAGGAGGTCGTCGTCGACGACGGCAAGGCCACCCAGAAGACCTGCACGGAGGAGGAGCGCACCAAGGTGCGCGATACCATTACAGCTTACGTGCAGTCTGGGCCGAACTTCAAAGTCAACGTTGCTCCGATTGCCGGCGCCCCGGCGGGCGGTGCTGCTGGCGCAGCACCTGCTCCGGCTGCAGCGGCAGCACCTGCCGCTGCGGCTCCAACGGCCACTGGCTCGACGACATCGGTGCCGAAGTCGCCGTAGTCCGTGCCGTTCAGCCGATCCACCGCAGTTGACGGGCGGGCCGATTGCACTTAGGACACCACTACGTCGCGGGCCTTTGGGGCCCGCGTTCGTTTTGCGCACCCGCGGTGCCTGGCCGTCACGCCGGGGACCTGTCGGTCCGGGGCCCTGAAATCAGGGACTTAGACAGAGGAGGGGGCGCTCCAACCGGACCCGGCGCTGGTCGCGCTGTGTCTGCAACTTAACAATGGAGTGCTCGACCATGACCAAGCGCCATAGCGCTAAGCATAAGATTGACCGCCGCCTGGGTGAAAACATCTGGGGCCGGCCGAAGAGCCCGCTCAACAAGCGCGAGAGCCGTCCCGGCCAGCACGGCGAGCGCCGCGTGTCGAAGCTGTCGGACTTCGGACAGCAACTCAAGGCCAAGCAGAAGCTGCGCGGGTATTACGGCAATATTTCGGAGCGCCAGTTTCTCCGTCTCTTCAAGGAAGCAACGCGCCTCAAGGGTTCGACGTCGGAGCAGCTGATCGGTTTGCTCGAGCGGCGCATTGATGCGGTTGTCTACCGCGCCAAGTTGGTGCCGACTGTGTTCGCTGCCCGCCAGTTCGTCAGCCACGGCCACGTTTCAGTGAACGGTCGCCGCGTGACGATCCCGTCCTACCGTCTGCGCATCGGCGATGTGGTCGAGGTCAAGGAAGCCTCGCGCCAGTTGCCACTGTTGCTTGAAGCGATCAAGAGCTCCGAGCGTGACGTTCCCGATTACGTCGATGCCGATCACTCGAAGATGACCGCGAAACTGTCGCGCATTCCGGGTCTGGCCGATGTGCCGTATCCGGTTGTCATGGAACCCAACCTCGTGGTCGAGTTCTACTCGCGCTAAGCGGGTCACATTTGCTATTGGGATGCGGCCGGGCGGCTTGCCCGGCCGTTTTCGTTTGTGGGGGAGTACCCGATGCAAAATCCGATGTGGCTAGCGGCCGGTGGCGTTCTCGCGCTGATCGGCGTGCTGTTGATGCGCTGGGCGTCGCGCTATGACGCGGCTGGGATTGCGGTCGATGCGGCGTGGCGGATGGCGAAGACTGGCAGTGGCGCTGGCGCACGCGACGAACTGGGGCGTGTGGTCGATGAGCAGTTGGCCGAAGTTCGTGCCGATGCGGCGCGCATGGGGCACACGCGCACGGCCGTGAAGCATGGGGCGCGGTTCTTCATTGCGCGCTTTGTGAATTTTGCGGGGCTGATTTTCATTGTGCTTGGGCTGGCTGCGGTGGCGGCGGCTTTTCTTTGGGTTTGAGCGGCGTCAGGTGCGCCAGCGGCGGGCTGGGTGGGTGGCGAGCGGGACGGGCTCGCCGGCGATGGGCTGGGGCTCGGGAGCCGCGCCAGGTTGGGCTGGCTGTTCGCTCGGATAGCTGGCGGAACGGCGGGCTGGAACGGTGTTGGCCCAGCCATAGGCGAGCATGGTGATCAACGCGCTGGCGGCGAAAAAATAGACACCGGGGAGGACCTGGGCTTCGGTGTAGCCGGACGAGTTCACATAGAAAATCATCAGAGCCAGCACCATGACGTCGGTCATGGAATAACGGCCCAGCCATTCCATGGTGGCAATCGACTTCTTGCGGAATTCGGGCGGAATGTCGGGTGATGCCACGAGCGTGAGCAAGTAGAGCAGCTTCAGGAATGGGAAGAGAATGGAGAACAAGAACAGCACGACGCACAGGAAGACCTCGTCCTGATCCCACAGAGCCCAAATGATGGTGCCGATGGAGTGTTCGTTGGTCCAGACGTAGATTGTCGTAAAGCGGATCGAGGGCAGGATAATGCCCAGCGCGAAGAAGACGGTCGCGACAATGATGAGGAACGACAGCACGAAGTTGCGGAAGGGTGAGGCGCGGCTCGGGGGCTCGGGTTCGGGGAGGGCGCTGGCGGCGAGGCCTTCGTTTCTGAGCCAGGCGTAGGAGAGGATCATCAGGACGACGGCGGCGGTGAAGAAGTAGACGCCGGCTAAGCTCGCCGCATCGTAGAGCCCTTGCGCTTTGATGAAGAAGATCGTGAGCGAGAGCACGAGGACGTCGTGCATGGACCATTTGCCAAGCCACTCGAGCGCGCGCAGGCGGCGATGTTGGCGGACGAGTTCAGCGGCGGGCAGGGTGGAGATCAATAGCAGGTAGAGCAACTTTAGGACCGGCAATACGATCGAGAAGATGAGCACCGTTAGTCCGAGAAAGACCTGGCCATCGCGGATCAGGACTTCGACGGTTGAAAGGAGAGAGTGCTCGGTCGACCAGAAGACGTATTTGGTGAGGCGTATAATCGGAAGGGTGATGCCCAGCGCCAAGCAGACGGCGGCGCCGATGATAGCAAAGCTCAACAGGAAGCGCCGTCCGCCGAGCCGCATGATGCCGCCTGTCCCTCGCATGAATAAGCCCCGGCGCGCCAATGGCGCATCCGGGGCTATCCTATCGGTCTCAGCCGTGGCGAAAAGGGGGCTCGATCACCCGTGGTGGTGTTGATGCGCGATGCCCTTTGCGCAGATCAGGTCGTGCAGTTCGCCGGCCTCGAACATTTCGCGCATGATATCGCAGCCGCCCACGAACTCGCCCTTGACGTAGAGCTGAGGAATGGTCGGCCAATTCGAATAGCTCTTGATGGCTTCGCGGATACCCTGATCATCCAGCACGTTCACGTCCTTGAAGGGCACGCCCAGGTGTTGAAGGATTTTGGTGGCGGTGGCTGAGAAGCCGCACTGGGGAAAGCGCGCATTGCCCTTCATGAACAGCACGACGTCGTTGCTGTTGATCGTTTCCTTAATCCAGGCGTTCAAGTCTTTTTCGGTCATCGTGACATCTCCTGACGGGGCTGGATGGGAGCACTCGGCCCGGTGTTTTTTGTTAGATGGGGGGCGTGATGTTCGAAAGTCAATGGCGGGGTGTGGCGGCCGTCGGGCGCGCTTGGCGCAGGTTACTCAGGCGGCGCGGCGGTGGTGAGCTGAAGGGCGTGGAGCACATTGCCCATTTCGCCGCCGAAGGCTGCGTAGACCAATTGATGCTGGCGCACGCGCGGGAGGCCTTTGAAGGCGGATGAGACGACATGGGCGGACCAGTGGTCATTGTCGCCGGCGAGGTCGGTGAGCTGGACTTCGGCATCAGGTAGCTTGGCCTTGATCCGGCGTTCGATTTCGGCAGCGGACATGGGCATGGGGCGATCCTTCTCTCCCTGTTCGGGGAGCGCTATGCACGCTTGTCTATGGAGTTTCAAGGGGGAGTTTCAAGGGCTTGTGTTTTGAGACCGCGGTTCCAATTGGAGGATGACGGGGTCTGATCGTTGGAACCGCCAAACGTGAGGCGGCGTTGAACACCTGATGATAATTCATGTCGTTGTAAATAGCCGGGCCGGAACGGTGCTCGATTGGGACAGTGGGCCGCTGAAGGAGGCAATCCTGGCGGCATTCCGGGCACAGGGGCATGAGGTGACTTTGCACCTCATTTCACCGGACGCAGTGTTGCCGACAATTCAGCGCGCTTTGGATCAAGGCTGTGACGCTCTGGTCGTCGGCGGAGGCGATGGCACGGTGCGAACGGCGGCCAGTGTCTTGTTGGGGACCGATGTCCCGTTGGGTATCCTGCCGCTGGGCACGCTGAACAGGCTGGCGCGGGACTTAAAGATTCCGCTGGAGGTTCATGCGGCGGCTGCGGCACTGGCGAACGGGCGGGTGGCGGCGATTGATGTCGGCGACGTCAATGGGCGGATATTTCTCAACAATTCGGTTCTTGGTTTGACGGTTGTTTATTCCCAGTACCGGCAGTCGGTGCGGGGGCGGCCGTTTTTCGAGCGCATGCGCGGCTATGGCTCGGCGTTGCAGGACATTCTGAAAAGCCGGCGGCGGATGGATGTCGACATCGATCATGGGCAGTCGCGGATGCGCCTTAGGGTTCTGTCGATGGCGGTTTCCAATAACCGGTATATCGAGAAGGCGAGCTTGATGTTGGAGAAGGAGGCGCTCAACGACGGTGTGCTGGCGGCTTACATTTCGCAACATCCGTCGGGTTGGGCATTGGCGCGTGCCATTATCCGGGCGATGTTCGGGCGGTTCAAATCCGATCCGAATGTGGTTCACATCGAGGCGCATGAAATCAATGTTTCGGCGCGGCGGTCGCGGCTGAGACTGGCCAACGATGGGGAATTGGAGATTGTGGAGATGCCGCTCAGGTATCGCATCCGGCCTCGCGCTCTTAAGGTTCTCGTGCCCGCCTCAGAAGGTCTCTCCGATGCGCAACGATCCCACGACGCCATCCTCGCCCGCTGAGGCTCAAGCAAAGAGGGGGCGTGCTAAGACGTGGCGCGAGCGGTGGCCGGTGGAAGCAGAGGTTCTGCTGGCTCTTAGCGGGGCTGCGACGGGGCTGTTGGCGTTTTTGCTGATCGCAGGTAGCGTTTTCAACGGCGGATTTCGCGGCATCGATGAGGCGCTGCTGTTGGCTTTGCGCAACCCGGCGGATCGGTCCGATCCTTTGGGACCGGCGTGGTTTGAAGAGGTCGTGCGGGATGTGACGGCACTCGGGTCGACGGTGGTGCTGACGCTTGTTGTGTTGGCGGTGTGGGGCTTTCTGACGCTCTCAGGTAGGCCCCGCAAGGCGCTGGCTGTTTTGGGGTGGAGTGCGGCAGGCGCTCTCCTTAGCACGATTGCAAAGCTCGGATTTGCAAGACCGCGGCCGGATCTGGTGCCGCACGGGGCTGAGGTTTACACGCACTCGTTTCCCAGTGGGCACGCCTTGTCGTCGGCGGTGATTTTTATGACGCTGGGCGCCATGATTGCATTGGTGCAGGACGACCGGCGGATCAAATTCTACGTCTTGGCCTTCGCGGTGCTGTTGACGCTGCTGGTGGGGCTGAGCCGGATTTATCTCGGCGTACATTGGCCGTCCGACGTGCTGGCCGGATGGGCGCTGGGGGCGGCATGGGCTACGATTGGCTGGCTTGTTTTTCGGCGTATGGACTTTGCGCCGCCCGGCCCGCGTCAGTGACCCCCGCTCAACACGAGCACTTTGACCGGCATTTGTAGGGCCTGCGAGCGCAAGATTGCAGCATGCACGACGCCGACGGTGTCGATGGCGTGCAGGGCAAAGCGCTTGAAGAGGTTCGGCTCGGTTTGGATGCGCTCGTGGTTGCTGGAATAGGCGTTCACGATGCAACTGGAGCCGGGTGTCACAGCATCCAACCCGCCTTCGTACAATGGCTCAAGGTAAACGGTGATGGAGCCTGGGGCGCGGGCCTGTTGCAGGTCAACGAGTTGTTCGCCAGCGCGGAACTGGCCGGACGAAATCACGTCCTGCACATCGACGATGACGAGGGGGATGATCGAGAGCGGCTTCGACATGCAGGTCGCTTCAGCGGCCATGCCAACTTTCATGACCTGCGCCTCGATCTGGCCGAAGCCAGCGTGAAGCTGGCGGCGGCCGGTGCGTTTTGGGATAAGAATGCCAGCAGGCCGCATGATGGAGCTGACGAAGTCGCCTCGCTTTAAAACAAACTGCTCGAGGCGGCCGTCGAGACCGGCGTAGATGATGGTCTTGTCGAGATCAACCTGGGCCTGATCAAGGGCCGCCTTGGCGCTCTCCCTCTGGGCCGGGAGGAGTGTAGAAATCTTGGTTTCCGCTGCTTGGAGCCCGGCTTGGGCGGCGGCGAGTTGGCCTTGGCGTGCATCGACAGTCACCTGGAGTTTTTCCAGATCGCGGGCGGCGACGATGCCGGCGTTGCGCTGGGCGAGATCCTGCTTGGTGCGCAAATCATCGAGTGCTTGCTGCAGCGCGCCTTGGGCCTCCTTGATCTGGCCGTTGGCGGCAGCAATGTCGGCTTTGGCCATTTCCATTTGTGCATCGATTTCGGCGACACGGCGTTTGGAGGTTTCGAGGGCGGCTTCCTGCTTGGCGCTGTCGAGCTTGAAGAGTTTGTCGCCCTGCTTCACTTCACCGGTGACGGGGACGTAGACCTCTTCGACGCGGCCGGGGGTTTCGGGGAGGATGGGGACGGTGCGGTAGAACATCACCGCGTTGGACGTGGAGGGATGGTTGTAGAAAATGATCGTGATGAGCAGGACGGTCAGGAGAATGCAACCGGTGATGCCCCAGCGCAGTTCGTACCAGACGGAATAAAGCGTGATCTCGTGGCCGAAGCGTTTGCCCTGCTGGTAGTGGCGATAAAGATAGTCGGGCAGGATCGTGAACATGGAACAGATGAGAATTTCCAGCATGTCTCACACTCCCGTCGACGGTGAGGCGGCGGGTGCGAGGGCAGCCGGTGGCGGTTCGGGGGTGGCGTGATTGTTTTCTTGATCGGAGGGCGCTTCGTCGGGCGGTGGTGGAACCCCTGCGTGTTTTTCGAGGGCAGCAGCCATGCGCTTGAGCGGAGAAATGAAATCCGGCAGATCGATCAGGGCGAGGAGGAGGGCCGCTACCCAGAACGCATGAATGTGGGTGAAGAGCGAGAGCAGGCCGAGCACGGCGACGATCTCGAATTGCAGCTTTTTGTGCCCCATGCGCTCGGGGAGGGAATGCAGGGTGAAGAACAGGACGCCAAGCCCGATGACCCCTGCGAGTACGATCAGGGTGACGATGACATAGAGGGGATCGCCTTCGCTCGGTCCGCTGATGAAGGATGGCAGATGATGCGGGGCCATCGGATGTAGACCGTCACTCACGGCAGCCCCCTGTGAGAGTTCTCGTTGGCGAAAAATTGGAAACGAAAAGCGATTCTATCGCGTAGCATCATGGAAGAGCTGGTGCCGTCAAGCGGTTCACTGATGATATTGCCCGGCATTATTGTGGATATACTTGCGCAAGGATGGACATGTGTCCCATGCGGGTCAACCGACGGGCAGTACGAGGCAGTATGGTTAGCACGATGTGGCACAGGGCGATTGCGATCGGTGTGGTGTTGAGTGCTGGTGTGACCCGTGACGTGGGTGCAGCGGGCCCTGCGATTGTCCTCGCGCAAGCGGTGCCTCGACCGTTCGAAAGCCGCCCACCGACGGGCGCGCCGACGCCGGCGCCTCGCTCCTCGAGCGGGGGCACAATGGTGCTACCGCGCGTGCCCTACGATCATCGGATAGATGGGCTTGGCCGTCCTGGAGGGGATGGGCGGTCTGACGGGCGGCTACGGCCGGGCCCCGAAAGTCAGAGTGTTGTGCCCAAGGCTCCGGGTGCGGGTGGCGATCCGGCAAAGTTTTTCGACAAGCCGGCGGGCAGCGCGCTCAGTTGTGAAAACTTGCGGCGGCTGGCGGAGCGCACGGGGCGGCTTTATTGGCGCAATCGTTACGACCGATGCCTTGGGACGAAGTAGCTCAGCGATAAATATACGTGACGAAGAAGACGAGATCGGCCGGCACGGCGTTGTGTGGCGGGAAGGGGAAGCTCGACTGCTTGGTGGCGAAGACAACGCTCTGGTCGAGGCCGCCGACGTTGGATGGTTTGAGAACGGTGGTGCGGACGAGGTTGCCCTTCATGTTGAGTTCGATGCGGACGGTGACACGGCCGAAGGTGTTTCTCAGCTGAGGCATCGTTGTCTGCAAGGCGCGTATGACCCCGCGCGCGAAATCGTCATTCTCACCTGATCGCGTGATGCCGGCGGGACGCTGCAGGCCTGCGCCACCGCCGCCGACGGGAGCTTGGAACACTGCGGGAGGCGTTAAATCGAGTTTGGCCGTTTCGGTGGTCTTCTGCGCGGGCTTTGGCGGTGCGGGAGTTTTGGGTTTTGCTTCGGCCGGTTTTTCGGCGGGTTTGTTGATCTTTGACGGATCGGGCAGTTCAAGAAGTTTGGCCGTTTCGTCGGTCAGTTCGGCCTCTTTGCTTTCAGTTTCGGTGGGCTTTTGCTGTTCGGTTTTTTCCTGAGATGGCTTCGCTTGCGTTTGCTTGGGTGCCGGGTCGGTTGAGTCTTCGGGCAGCGTCGGGCGCAGTGATGCCGGGGGTGCTGGCTGTTCGGCGGGGGCGGGTTCAGCGGCTGCAGGCGGCGGTGGAGCGGGCGCTGCGGCGGGTGGCTCGGCGGGCTGGGGTTGCTCGACGGGAGGGGCGGGTGTTGGCGGCGGGGTGGACTGCTCTGTGGGTGGAGTTGGCGGGGGCGCAGGGCGGCCAGCGGCAGTATCTTCGACCGTGGCGCGGCCTTGCAGATCTTTTGCGGTGATGATCGAGACGCTGATGGCGTCGTCGGCGCCGCCGTCGGCACCCAGGCGGCGAGGTTCGCCCGTGTTGATGCGCACCAGCAAGAGGGCGTGCAGGATGATCGCGATCAGCAGGAACCGGAAGAAACGGCGGTCGTCGTCCGACGTGCGCATCCGGCTTTCGCCACCGCCGACGGCGGAGAGGGCGGCGGTCAGGTTTGATGCTTCAATCGCCATGACACTTGATTTAGCGCGATTTGCTGCGCTGCGGAACGTTGTGTTGAAAGGCAACGGCCGTCGCCGGCCTAGACGTGTTGCAGAAAAGTGCTTTTCAAATCCGTGGATAATTGTAGCTTAGGATTTGAAATGTGAGCGATTGGGGTATCGCGCACGCTGTTTTGTATTTTGTACGCGTGGAGTAACCTCAGATGTCCGAGTTCAGCCTTGTATTCGCTGTCACAGCCGCCGTTTCGGCTGCTTATATCTCGTGGGGTGTTTACCGGCTTTACATGGCTTTAGGTCAGTGCCCGCGGTGTCATCGCCGCCTGAACCGTGCCGTTGCGATCTGCCCCGGTTGCGGCTGCCGCCGTCATGAGCACGCGGATCAGCGGGCGAGGGTGCCTTCCGCGCCGCGACGGCCTGCAACGGGCTGAGCAGCATCGTCGATCGCCCGCTTCGGTTGGGATGGCCAGGAGATCATTCAGACATTTCTGGAGAGTGCCGCCGCGAGCCGATTTCGCACAACACACGTTTGGCGGGAATTTATTGCACACTACAATTTAAAGCTCATTGGGGCGTGTTCGGCTCTATAACGTGCTATGCTCGACGCGCATTTAACGTTGATATTGGGATGTTCTCTCAGCGAGTACAGAGGGGTCCGTGGCTGTCTTCGCGCACTATGGCCTGCTCGCTGGCGTCGCACTTGCGGTAGCCGCGGCTTACGCGGCGTGGCTAGCGTATCGGCTGTACATGGCGCTGGGGAGCTGTCCGCAGTGTTTGCACCGGTTAAACAGAGCCGTGGACGTCTG
>LNFM01003345.1_pt1 | contig 31762 bp, 35 predicted proteins | sample 596031 | NCBI WGS metagenome assembly LNFM01 (sample SAMN04254537, study PRJNA301005) | activated carbon metagenome | isolation source: dual media filters at the Ann Arbor, Michigan drinking water treatment plant | place: USA: Ann Arbor | reverse complement strand
CTTGAATCCTTTGGTGTGAGAGCCTGGATTCTACCGGTGGCTGGCCCTCTGCCTATCGTTTCAAGCGTTGCACTTATTCTATGAATTCAGGATATTAAAGTCAAAGTTCAGTGATTGCTCTTCTGCAATCGGCAGGTTGTAGTTCAGATTGGCGTAGTACTTCTTGTACAGCTCTTCAGCGTCAGAAGCATGCAGTGCGCCACTGAAATTATCAGTGAAGCTATAGCTTGCACCAATAATGTTAATCTCTTTCAGGCCGAGGCTGTCGTTGTAGGTGCTGACTTGGCTGTTAAGGGCGGTAAAGCGACCCGCAGTAAGCTCCAGACCTTCAATTTCGTTGCTGGTCAGCAAAGTACCAGTAGCCACTTCCGGGAGAATGCGACTGTCATCAGTGCTAAAGACTGGACTGGCAGTCATCTGGTTTCCGTACTTCAGGACGGTATCGGAAATGCGGAACTTAACAGCACCGCCAACCTCTGTTTGTGTGTCGTCAGCGCTACCGTCGTCAGTGGTTGCAAACAGGCCATTGCTGTGTCGACCTTTGCCGCTATCAATCTTGATGCTGCTGAGCGAGTGAGCATCTACGCCGACACCCACAGTGCCTTGAGTGAAGCCAGATTCATACATTAGGCGAATGCCAAGACCGGTTTCTTCTCGGTAGCCGTTTTTGAACTCTGAATCGGCAATGTTGTCGCCATCTGAGTCAACAGTAGGAATGTTGCCGCCATTGCGGAAGTCGCGGTTCATGTAGAGTGCGCGGTTGAGGATGTTGAAACTGCTGTCCTCAACAAAGCCTTTGGATTCGGACTGGCTGGAAGCCACTGCCATTTGGGTGGTGCCCGCTGCTACTGCGAGGGCGATTACGCTCCACTTCATCACTTGCATCGTGATTGCTCCTTTGGTTTAGAAAAGTTGCGCCGTCCGGCTGTTTGTTGTATGGACAGCTCTTTCTTTTTGTGTCGGCAATAACTTATAGCACGCTGCCAATGTTGGCGATAGTTGCAATCTATTCATAACGAATTCTTCACGGCTGTGTCGCAAAACCTTATGAATCATGTCGCATTTTTGTAGATCAGGCGTGCGCGCTGCAAGTCCTTGCTGACGTGTTTTTGCCTTTGCTACCCCATTACCGTTGAGCGACATCGGGGCGCGCTGTGCGGTCTCGTGGTTGTTAAAGCAATAGTCGTGCACAAAATCAGAAAAGCCGATTTTCTGTCGTTAATTAAAACGAGTATGGCGGATTTTTTGGGTTTTACTGTGGTTCATGATTTTTATTTAGTGGTTTTCTTTGTGGATAAGTGGTTTTGCAGGTTTTTTGCGTGCTAATTTTTCTGCATTCTGCGCAAATATGTCTCCTCCTGAAGCGGTGTAGGGTGTTCGTGCGTGGTGAGGTGATTACCTAAGGGAACAGTTTTGGTGCGTGTAGTTGTGGTGGTGCCGCGTGCTGCTGTCTATTGGTGCGCGCCAGCGTTGTAGCCTTTGCTGCCTGCCTGCCTGTGAGGGGTTATGCTTTGCAGCAGCGGTATGTTGTTCAAATTAAGTCATGATGTGACCTTGGCTCAATCACTCACAATTGCGTTATGTGGGTATTGATCTGCAGCCAATGAGCAAAAAACTATTAAAGGTGAAGGCTATGTTTGCCCTAGACGCGCGCTTGCAGCAGGACACTATTTGTTTGGGGGATTACCCGCTGTGCAGGCTGCTGTTAATGAATGATGCGCACTACCCTTGGTTTATTCTGGTGCCGCGTCGCGAAGACACTAGCGAACTGTTTCAGCTGGATGCAGGTGAGCAGGTGCAGTTGTGGCGGGAAACCACGGTTCTTGCCGAGAGGCTTAAGGACTGTTTTGCTGCCGACAAGATGAATGTGGCGACGTTGGGCAATGTGGTCAGCCAACTGCACATGCACGTAATTGCGCGGCGACGTGATGATGCGGCTTGGCCGGCTCCGGTTTGGGGGCGTAATCCTGCGCAGCCCTACACCCTCGAGCAACTGAGTGCTTTAAAGGCGCGGCTGCAGTTGGTGCTGACGAACGATTTTTGCTTTGCGGAGAATTTCTAAGTGGATGTGGATGCACGTATCAACGAACTGGAGAGTCGTTTGGCTTTTCAGGATGACACTCTGCAAGCGCTCAACGATGCACTGGTGGCTCAGCAACGCTTGCTGGAGCGAGTGCAATTGCAAATGGCCGCCTTGATCAAGCGTCAGGAAGAAGTGGGTTCGCAGTTCGGTATGGCTGAGGATGAAGCGCCGCCGCCTCATTATTGACGTTTGCCGTTATCTTTAGTGGTGTGAGTGTTATTGAAGTGTATTCGGTGTTGTTGAATCAGGCCTGTTATAGAAATCTTGTAGGGTGCCGGTCAGATGCCCGGCAACCTGACGTGCGCAGTTGTTGAGCTGTGTAGGGTGCCTATCAGGTGCGCTTGAAACGATAAAGGCCCGCAAAAATGCGGGCCTTTTCCGTTGTATTGCTTAACGTCGGGCCGGGAGTGCGGCAATTACATCTTCAGCTTGCAAGCCTTTGTCGCGCTGCATGACGGCAAACTCTACGCGCTGCCCTTCAACGAGTACGCGGTGGCCTTCACCGCGAATGGCGCGAAAGTGCACGAAAATATCGTCACCCGAATCGCGAGAAATAAAGCCGAAGCCTTTGGAAGTGTTGAACCACTTGACGGTGCCGGTCTCGCGGTCGCCCAGGTCCTGCGTGCTGGTGATGCTGCGTGTACTGAGGCGAGTGTTCGTTGCCAGGTGCAGTGCCACAGCGGCTGCAATAATAACGAGGCTAAACAGGCTGGCGGGCAGGTCGGCAATTAATGGCAGTGGGGCAAGCAGGATAAGCGCCTGCAGCAGCGTGCCGAGTATGAGCAATGCCGAAACAAGATTTTGTAGCTGATGGCGTAAGCCGGAATGCCAGATGGGAAGTTGTGGCGCGAGTAACAGATTCATCAGGCCGAAAAGTGCGAGGCACAGGGCTTCGGGTTGTTGCATAAAAGAAACAGAGGCATCACGCAGGGAGGGTACGAAAGACAGCAGCAGAACAACTGCGCCGGTTAGCAGGTGGACGATTTTCAACATGGTGTTTGAGCTCGCTTAATGTCGATAACTGATCAGGAAGAGCTGGGTGCGCAGCATTGCTATGTGAGGAGTATCAAGCGCGTGTAACCAGCCTATGCGCCGGTTAACAGGTGGCCGGCAGCACGGGCGTATTTAACAGTAAAGAGGGGGGGTTCTCAATCAGGCGCTGCGCACAGCCCCGCCGAGTATTGGACTTACCTGATTGCGGCCATCGCGCTTGGCCTGATATAGCGCATCGTCGGCGCGAGTCAGTAGGCTTTCCATGGTGTCGTCATTGCGCGCCAGCGCGTAGCCGAATGAGGCCGTTATGGTGTCCAGTACCTGGTCGGTGCTACGAACCTTGATGCGCAATGATTGAATCTTCATTCGCAGCTGATCCGCAAAAGCGTGGGCGGTTTCGACATCGAAACAATCGCGCAAAATAATGCAGAATTCTTCACCGCCATAGCGTGCCGCTATGCCGCGTGCCGGCAGTGTCTCCCGCAGTAGCTGGCCAACATGCTGCAGTACGCGGTCGCCGAGTGGGTGGCCGTACTGGTCGTTGAACTGCTTGAAATGGTCAATATCGAGGATGACCAAGGCAACGCCATCGTGCTGGCTGGCGAGGGTTTGCTCAAGTAGGCGCGAAAAGGCGTTGCGATTGAACACCTGAGTCAAGCTGTCTAGGGTGGCCGCTACGTGGGCGCGCTCGAGCTGACTGCGCAGATTTTTGATCTCTTGCTGGGCTGCACTGAGGCGGCTCAGAAACTTGTCTTGTTGGTCTTGCATCAATTGCGTGCTGTGTTGCAGTTCGGTCAGGACATTGGGCAAGTCATCAATGATGGGTTCTTGCAGTGCAGCAAGGCCATGTTCCAAGCTCATCTGATAATTACGACTGCCAAGGATGCTGCGTGAGACATTGCCTTCAATGTCATCAACCAGTTCGATCACTTGTTGTTGCCCGGCCCGCGCTTCTTCAAGCTCACCTTTGATGATGAAATCACGGAACAGCTTGGCGGCAGTTTCAGGTGGGAAGCTGTCAAAGTCAGCTACGGTTTTATCCAAGCGCCGGTTGAGCTCTAGATCAAGGCCTTTGCTGTAGGTGTACCAGAGCGCGTAATGAACAGGGTTGGGCGGTATGTCGTGGCGCATCATTAACGGTACCGCCTTTTTCAGGAGCGTGGCCGCTTCGCGGGTCTCCTCGGGGTACAGTTCGATAATGCTGGGTGCTTTAGCGGGTTTGTTCATGCACGTCACTGAGGCTGAATCGCAGTTGAACAAAGCATAGAGCAGCGGCCACCGCAACGCCTAGCAAAATACTCTGCGCTAGGCAGGGCATTAGGCTAAATGTGCTTGAGCTGGCTGATTTATGTCGGGTATTCAATTAAGCGTTAGGGTTTTGCAGCAGCTTATTGCTACCAGCAGCGTTGCCACGCACCTGAAAGGCAGTGGCAGCGCTATTGGTTCGGCAATCTACTGGTTTTGATTTACACCGCGAGCAAGCTGCGCAGCATCCAGGCGGTTTTTTCATGCACCTGCATGCGCTGGGTCAGCAGATCGGCTGTGGGTTCGTCGCTGACCTTATCGAGCAGCGGAAAAATACCGCGAGCGGTCCGCACGACGGCTTCTTGGCCTTGAACCAGTTGTTTGATCATGTCCTCAGCGCTGGGTACGCCTTCTTCTTCCTTAATAGAGGACAGACGCGAGTAGGCGGCATAGGTGCCTGGCGCAGGGAAGCCCAGTGCACGGATGCGTTCGGCAATCTGGTCCACCGCCAACGAAAGCTCTGTGTATTGACCTTCAAACATCAGGTGCAGAGTGTTGAACATCGGGCCTGTGACGTTCCAGTGAAAATTATGGGTTTTCAGGTACAGGGTGTAAGTGTCAGCCAGAAGACGCGAAAGGCCTTCAGCAATGGCCGCGCGATCCTGTTCGGCAATACCGATGTTGATTTCCATGGTGATTCTCCTTTAAGTCGGCACGGGCACTTAGCAACCCGTAATACAGCAGAGACTACCATGGCTGTTGTTCGATTTAATCTAGGCGCTGCTTAAGCTTGGGCCTTTCCTGCTGCGCAGGGGGCGGGGTTGGTAATTTCTTACGCTGTTTTCGTCCTGCGCCTCGCTAGTCGCCTCGAATGATTTCAAGTGATAAATGCGGCTGGGGCGCGCCTCCCTGCAGGTGTCTGGCAAGGCAGCGCTCTGGTTCGCATTAAGCCAATGGGTGCTGGGTTACGCGAATTGGCGCTGAGGCTTGTAGTCGTTTTAAGTCGTTTTAAGTCGTTTTAAGTCGTTTTAAGTCGTTTTAAGTCGTTTTAAGTCGTTCTACGTTCCTGGTGTGCTCAGCGGTGGGCGAGTGCAGGGTTTTGTTGCAGTGCTCGATTAAACAGTTCGACCCAGTGAGCGCTGAATTGACTTCCCGCTAGGTTATTGATTTCCAAAATGGCGCGCAGCAGTGGGCGTTTGTTGAGTGTTTGGTGGGCGCGTTCGTGGGTGCGCGCCTCAAAGGTGTCGACAATGCTGAGAATCAAAGCGCCGGGGCTGATCTCGATTTCCTGCAGGCCTTTGGGGTAGCCGCTGCCGTCGACGTGTTCCTGGTGCTGCAATGCAATTTCGGCGGCCATTTGCCAGGCTGGCATGCGTTTTAGCAGCTCATAAGCCAGGCGCGGGTGTGATTGCATTTGGCGACGCTCTTCGCGGTTTAGTGGTGTCTGTTTGTGCAGCAACTCCAGCGGTAAAAACGCCATGCCTAAATCATGCAGGCAAATGGCGGCAGCCAGTTGTGCCGGTTGTTCAGGGCTGCCGCCCAATTGGTTGATTGCCAATGCCAGATCAAGCTGGCGTAAGCCTCGTCCTTGCCAAAAGTGTGAGCGGCGTTCGCTGGCCTGCATCAAATCGACAAAAAACAGCAGGTCGGCGTCCGGCTCGATGCCGTAGTGCCGGAGCCTCGCGCTTGCATCTGGTGCTGCGAGCGTCGGCGTTTTTGCTGGTTGAGAGCTAGGGTCCAGTTGCAGCAGTAATGCGCTGCGTAATTGTGTTTGCTGTGAGGGCGGTGCTACGGCCAAGGCGCTGAGTGCCTTGCAGAGTGCTTGTCGCTGGTTGTCGCTAAGTCGGGTGTCGGCTCCGCCAAGCGCATGGCGGATCAGCTCTTTAAGGTGATCAAGGCTCAGCAGCAGTACATCGCCCAGCAGGCTGTCAAATGCCAGTGTGTTGGCTCGCAGCTGGTTGAGCATGTCTTCCATGGCTTGTGGCAGCGGCATTAGGGTGTCTAGGCCGATGTAACCAAGGTTGCCTTTGAGCGTGTGGATTAAGCGGAATAACTCACGCAGGCGTTCGCTGTCATCGGGGTAGTGCTCCAGCTCAATCAATAACTGCTCGCAGCGCTGGAATTGTTCGCTGGATTCAAGGCGAAAATCTGCCAGCAGTTCGCTGGGGATTTCGGCCAGATTTGGCGTGGGCATAAGCTTCTTCCTTTTAAGAGGCAGAATGCGGCTGTCTGCAGTATAGGAAGTGCTGGTAAAAGCGCGCGGGGCTGCGGCTGCAAGTGGCGGCTTAACCATATATAATCCCCGGCTTTGCCGTGTTTTATCGGATAAGAGCTTGGCGGTTTTAAGTGCCACTGATGCTTTTATCGCGTTCAAACGCAGCGCAATTGCGGAAAATGGCGCCTGCGCCAGCCGGTTGACCGGCTCACGAGCGTCGCATTCATTGCGGCCCAACGAATTCAAGACTCAAGAGAAGCGACCACCACCATGATGCGCAGCCATTATTGCGGCCAACTGAACGAGAGCCTGGACGGCCAGGAAGTCACCCTTTGCGGTTGGGTACATCGCCGTCGTGACCATGGCGGGGTGATTTTCCTCGACATTCGTGACCGCGAAGGTCTGGCTCAGGTGGTATTCGACCCGGATCGTGCCGAGACGTTTGCTACTGCAGACAAAGTACGCAGCGAGTACGTGGTGAAAATCACCGGTAAGGTGCGTCTGCGTCCGGCCGGTGCCGGCAACGCCAACATGGCGTCCGGCGCTATCGAAGTACTGGGCTATGAGCTGGAAGTGCTCAACGAAGCAGAAACCCCGCCGTTCCCGCTCAACGAGTACTCCGACGTCGGCGAAGAAACCCGCCTGCGCTATCGCTTTATCGACCTGCGCCGCCCGGAAATGGCCGCCAAGTTGAAGCTGCGTTCGAGCATCACCAGCAGCATCCGTCGCTACCTGGATGACAACGGCTTCCTCGATGTGGAAACGCCGATCCTCACCCGCGCCACGCCCGAGGGCGCGCGTGACTATCTGGTGCCAAGCCGCACCCACGCCGGCAGCTTCTTTGCTCTGCCGCAGTCGCCGCAGCTGTTCAAGCAACTGCTTATGGTCGCGGGCTTCGATCGCTACTACCAGATTGCCAAGTGCTTCCGCGACGAAGACTTGCGTGCTGACCGCCAGCCGGAATTCACCCAGATCGATATCGAAACAAGCTTCATGGATGAGGCCGACATCATGGCCATCACCGAGAAGATGATTCGCCAGCTGTTTAAGGAAGTGTTGGACGTCGAATTTGGCGAGTTGCCGCACATGACGTTGGCTGAAGCCATGCGTCGTTTCGGTTCGGACAAGCCAGATTTGCGTAACCCGCTGGAATTGGTGGATGTGGCCGACCAACTGAAAGACGTCGATTTCAAGGTCTTCGCAGGCCCTGCCAACGACCCGAAATGCCGCGTGACCGCGCTGCGTGTTCCGGGCGGGGCGAGCATGCCGCGCAAGCAGATCGACGACTACACCAAGTTCGTCGGCATCTACGGTGCCAAAGGCTTGGCCTACATCAAGGTCAACGAGCGCGCTGCTGGCGTCGAAGGCCTGCAGTCGCCGATCGTCAAGAACATCCCGCTGGAAAACATCAATGTGATCCTCGACCGCGTGGGCGCAGTCGACGGCGACATCGTGTTCTTCGGTGCCGACAAAGCGAAGATCGTCAGCGAAGCCTTGGGCGCGCTGCGTATCAAGCTGGGTCATGACCTCAGCCTGCTGACCTGTGAGTGGGCGCCGATGTGGGTTGTCGACTTCCCGATGTTCGAAGAGAACGACGACGGCAGCCTGACCGCCATGCATCACCCGTTCACTGCGCCCAAGTGCAGCCCGGCAGAACTCGAAGCCAACCCATCGGCGGCGCTCTCGCGTGCCTACGACATGGTTCTCAACGGCACTGAGTTGGGTGGCGGTTCGATCCGTATCCACGACAAGTCGATGCAGCAGACCGTGTTCCGTGTGCTGGGTATCAGCGAAGACGAGCAGCAGGAGAAGTTCGGCTTCCTCCTCGATGCCCTGAAATTCGGCGCGCCGCCCCATGGTGGTCTGGCCTTCGGCCTGGATCGCCTGGTGATGCTGATGACCGGCGCGCAGTCGATCCGCGAGGTCATTGCCTTCCCGAAAACCCAGAGCGCGGCGTGCGTCATGACTCAGGCACCGGGCGAGGTGGACAACAAATCGCTGCGCGAGCTGCATATTCGGCTGCGCGAGCAACCGAAAGCGGAATAAGCGTGAAAAGAAGCCTGGTTTTCCAGGCTTCTTCTTTATGGCAGGACGGAGAGGCTCGAACTCTCACGCCTTGATATCGAATGTGAAAAACCGGAGTGCGTTATGGCTGGTCATTCCAAGTGGGCCAACATCAAGCACCGCAAAGGGCGTCAGGACGCCAAGCGCGGCAAGATCTTCACCAAGCTGATTCGTGAGTTGACCGTCGCCGCCAAGCACGGCGGGCCAATTCCGGCAGATAACCCGCGTTTGCGTCTGGCTGTGGACAAGGCGCTGACCAACAATATGTCGCGTGATGTGATCGATCGCGCCATCGCCCGCGGTGCCGGCAATAACGAAGCCGACAACGTTGCTGAGTTGAGCTACGAAGGTTATGCGCCGGGTGGTGTGGCGATCATCGTCGAGGCCATGACGGATAACCGCAACCGTACAGCCGCTGAAGTGCGCCATGCCTTCACGAAATGTGGCGGTAATCTGGGCACTGATGGGTCTGTGGCGTACATGTTTGACCGTAAGGGGCAAATCAGTTTTGCCGCTGGCGTGAGCGAAGATGCGCTGATGGAAGCCGCACTGGAAGCCGGTGCGGATGACGTGGAGACGGCTGAAGACGGTTCGGCGCTGGTGTCCACCAGCTTTACCGACTTTCATGCGGTCAACGAGGCGCTCAATGCCGCAGGCTTGAAGGCTGTAGAAGCGGAAATCGCCATGATTCCATCGATCAGTGCGCCAATCAGCGATCTTGAAACGGCGCAAAAAGTCATCAAGCTGATCGATATGTTGGAAGACCTCGATGATGTGCAGGAGGTCTATCACAATGCCGAGATTCCTGACGCGATCATGGAACAATTGGGTTAGGTTCTAGATGTCGCCGCCGCCGGAGCATGTTGGATCCTTGATCTGCGCGCTCCGGCTTTTTTATGCGTTGAAAATCCTGCGGCGACTAAGCGATTGAGGTATTGGGTGTCGCAAAGATGTGCCATTGCGCTTTTATAAGCACTGCCTGGATGACGTGGTCGCTAGCGGCCTCTATACTCGCGAGCTGGATAAATAGACAGTGTGTCGGCTATGTTGGCGGGCACTTTGAGTGAGCGGTAAGGCATGACCTTGATTCTCGGCATCGACCCTGGCTCACGCATCACCGGTTACGGCGTGGTGCGTGACACTGGGCGCAACTGCGAATACGTGGCTTCGGGCTGCATTCGCACGGGTAGTGGCTCGATGCCAGAGCGCTTACAAGTGGTGTTTCGCGGTGTGCGTGAGGTCATCGAAACCTACGGGCCGGTGACCATGGGTATTGAGCAGGTTTTTATGGCGCGCAACCCGGATTCGGCGCTAAAGCTTGGTCAGGCGCGTGGCGTGGCAATCGTTGCGGGCATTGAAGCAGGGCTGGACATCGCCGAATACACCGCCACTCAGGTCAAACAGGCGATTGCTGGCAGCGGCGGGGCAGACAAGGAGCAGGTGCAGTTGATGGTTATGCACTTGCTCAAACTGATGCAGAAGCCGCAGATCGATGCTTCCGATGCCTTGGCCATTGCCCTGTGCCATGCCCATCACCGGCAAAGTCTGATTCCCCATGGTCTGGTAGGTGCCAAGCGGCGCGCCGGTCGTCTTCGTTTGTAACGTTATTTTTAAGGAAAGCAGCGGTGATCGGACGTTTGCGCGGCACCCTGGCTGAGAAGCAGCCGCCCCATGTGATTCTTGACATAAATGGTTTGGGTTATGAGCTGGAAGTGCCCATGACCACCCTGTACCGTTTGCCCGCCGTAGGTGAGCCGTTGACCCTGCACACCCATCTGGTAGTGCGCGAGGATGCTCATCTGCTGTATGGCTTTTTTGAGAAGCGTGAGCGCGAGTTGTTTCGCGAGCTGATCCGTCTCAATGGCGTCGGGCCAAAACTGGCGCTGGCCTTGATGTCGGGGTTGGAGGTCGATGAATTGGTGCGTTGTGTGCAGGCTCAAGACACCTCGGTGCTGGTTAAAATACCCGGCGTAGGCAAGAAAACCGCTGAGCGCTTGCTGGTTGAACTCAAAGACCGTTTCAAGGCTTGGGAAACCGTGCCCGGAATGTCGACCTTGGTGGTGGAACCTCGCGTGGGCGCAGCAGTCTCAAGCGCGGAGAACGATGCGGTCAGCGCGCTGATTTCGCTTGGCTACAAACCCCAAGAAGCCAGCCGCGCCGTCTCCTCTATTAAGGAAGATGGTTTGAGCAGTGAAGATATGATTCGTCGAGCCCTGAAGGGAATGGTCTAGTGCTAGAAGCCGATCGCCTGATTACCGCAGCCCCTCGTGACCGTGATGAGCAGGTGGACCGCGCCATTCGTCCGCTAAAGCTGGCTGAATACATCGGCCAGCCTAGTGTGCGCGAGCAGATGGAGCTTTTTATTCAGGCGGCTCGCGGGCGGAGTGAGGCGCTGGATCACACCCTGATCTTCGGCCCGCCCGGTTTGGGTAAAACCACCTTGGCCAACATCATCGCCCAGGAAATGAACGTTTCGATCAAGAGTACATCCGGTCCCGTGTTGGAACGTCCGGGTGATTTGGCTGCGTTGCTGACCAATCTTGAGCCGGGTGATGTGCTGTTTATCGATGAGATTCATCGCCTTTCGCCGATCGTTGAAGAAGTGCTGTATCCGGCAATGGAGGACTTTCAACTCGATATCATGATCGGTGAAGGTCCTGCGGCGCGCTCAATCAAACTCGATTTGCCACCATTTACTTTGGTGGGTGCGACGACACGCGCGGGCATGTTGACCAACCCACTGCGCGACCGCTTCGGGATTGTGCAGCGCCTGGAGTTCTACAACACCGAGGACCTGACCACCATTGTCATGCGTTCGGCAGCCATTTTGGGCTTGTCGATCGACCCACATGGCGCGTATGAAATTGCCCGCCGTGCCCGTGGCACGCCACGGATTGTCAATCGACTGTTGCGCCGTGTACGCGACTTTGCCGAGGTGCGCGGGCAGGGCGACATCACGCGATCCATTGCAGACCTGGCGTTGAACTTACTTGATGTCGACGAGCGTGGCTTCGATCATCAAGATCGGCGCTTGTTGCTGACCATGATCGAGAAGTTTGATGGTGGCCCTGTGGGTGTGGATAACCTGGCAGCAGCCATCAGCGAAGAAAGGCACACCATTGAAGATGTGCTTGAACCTTACCTGATTCAGCAGGGCTACATCATGCGCACCCCGCGCGGGCGCATTGTCACGCGCCATGCCTACCTGCATTTCGGGCTCAATGTGCCCAAACGCATGGGTGACTTGCCTGCAGCAGATCTGTTTGGCGGTGATAATGATTAACAAAAAATACTTACCCAAAGCGATTGGCAAGACTGCGGGTGGGCACTAGAGTATGCGCGCGCAAAACGGAGCTCAGCCGTTCACCTTTCGTTGTCGGGTTTATTACGAAGACACCGATGCGGGTGGCATCGTCTACTACGTCAATTACCTCAAATTCATGGAGCGGGCTCGTACCGAGTGCCTGCGTGAACTGGGTTTTTTCCAGTCAGCGCTAGCCGGCGAGGGTCTGTTGTTTGTTGTGCATTCGGCTGAGGCGCGTTACCACGCACCTGCGAGGCTTGATGATGAGCTACTCGTGAGCGCTGAAGTCATAGCGTTAAACCGCGCAAGCCTGCGTTTTCGTCAACAGGTCAGGCGAGCGGCGGATGATGTGCTGTTGTGTGAAGGGCAATTTATGGTGGCCTGTGTGCGCACCGACAATTTGAAACCCCGTGCTATTCCCCAAACTTTGCGCTTGGCCTTTGCCGCGCAGGGTGGCACGGGTACATCTAGAGCAGGAGAGTAAGCGTGGAAGCCAACGCCGTTGACCACATGTCAATTTGGAGCTTGATCAGTGCCGCCAGTCTGGTGGTGCAACTGGTAATGCTGTCCCTGGTGGCAGCATCGGTGGCCTCGTGGGTCATGATCTTCCAGCGTACAACCATGCTGCGTGCGGCCAAGCGTGCTTTGGATAACTTCGAGGAGCGTTTCTGGTCAGGTATTGATCTGTCCAAACTGTATCGTCAGGTGGGCAGCAACCCCGATCCGGACTCAGGCCTTGAGCAGATTTTTCGGGCGGGCTTCAAAGAGTTCTCGCGCCTGCGTCAGCAAGCCGGTGTTGATCCTGATGCAGTGATGGATGCCGTGGCGCGTGCCATGCGCGTGGCCATCTCGCGTGAAGAAGAGAAGCTTGAACAAAGCCTGCCGTTCCTGGCTACCGTAGGTTCCACTAGCCCATATGTCGGTTTGTTCGGCACTGTCTGGGGCATCATGAACTCCTTCCGCGGCCTGGCTCAGGTGCAGCAAGCGACCCTTGCGACCGTTGCGCCGGGTATTGCAGAAGCGCTGATCGCCACCGCCATCGGCCTGTTCGCTGCAATTCCTGCGGTTATCGCTTACAACCGCTTCTCTGCCCGTGGGGAAATGCTCATCGGTCGTTACTACACCTTCGCTGACGAATTCCAGGCGATTCTGCATCGCAAAGTCCACACCAGCGACGACTAAGCCTTGGGCGCACTTCACGAAAGGTTTTAAGTCATGGCCAGAATTCGCAACAGACGCAAGCCGGTCTCTGAGATGAACGTGGTGCCCTACATCGACGTGATGTTGGTGCTGCTGGTGATTTTCATGGTGACCGCGCCAATGCTTAATCAGGGGGTAAAGGTTGATCTGCCTAAAGTCAGCAGTGAGGCCTTGCCGCAAGATAACAACGCTCAGGTTCTGACGATCTCGATCAAGGCCGATAAAACCTATTATTGGAATATGGGCACTGAGGTAGACGTAGATACTGTTCAGGATCAGGCCCTCACGCTTGAGGAAATGACCCGCGCCGTCACGGCCATCATCAGCCAGGGCCGTGCGACAGGTAAGCAGGTGCAGGTGTTTGTTCGTGGCGATAAGACCATTGACTACGGCACCATCATGGCGGCCATGGGCGGCCTGCAGCAGGCTGACGTGGGCAACGTCGGGCTGATTACTGAGGCTCCCTGATGCACGATCAGCGCGAGCGCTCGCCTTCGCAAAATTTGTTTTGGCCGGTGGTGTGGGCGGTAAGCCTGCATGTGGTGATGTTCGCCATGCTGTTTGTCAGCTTTGCGTTCACCCCGGAGTTGCCGCCTGCCAGGCCTGTGGTGCAAGCCACGCTTTATAAGTTGCAATCACAGAGCCAGGCCACCACTCAGACCAACCAGAAAATCGCCGGCGAAGCGAAAAAAACCAGTGCGCCTGTTTATGAAACGGAGCAACTGGAACAGAAGAAGGCCGAGCAAGAAAAAGTAGCGGCCAAAGCCGCTGAGCAAAAGAAGGCTCAAGAAGCCAAGAAAGCTGAAGCGGCCAAAAAAGCTGAGGCGGATAAAAAAGCAGCTGAGCAGAAAAAGCTCGCTGATGTTGCTAAAAAGAAAGCGGCTGATGAGGCGGCCAAGAAAAAGGCTGCCGAAGACGCCAAGAAGAAAGCGGCAGAAGACGCTAAGAAGAAGGCTGCTGCTGAGGCGGCGAAAAAGAAAGCCGCTGATGACGCGAAGAAGAAAGCAGCGGAAGCGGCGCAACGTAAAGCCGTAGAAGACAAAAAGGCGGCTGCGCTGGCCGAATTGCTGTCTGAGGATGTTGGGCGTCAACAAGCGCTTGCCGATACGGTGGGCGATGAGGTGGCAGGCAGCTTGGATGATCTGATTGTGATGCTGGTGAGCCAGCAGTGGCGCCGGCCGCCATCGGCACGTAACGGTATGAGCGTAGAAGTTTTGATTGAAATGTTACCCGACGGCACGATCACCAATGCCAGTGTGACGCGCTCCAGTGGTGATGCCCCTTTTGATAATTCTGCTGTGCAGGCCGTGCGTAACGTTGGTCGTATAGCCGAAATGCAACAACTGGATCGCGCTACATTTGATCGCCTTTACCGGCAGCGTCGCGCTGTCTTCAAACCGGAGGATTTAGGTCTGTGAATACCCTGATGCGTATAGTTCTGTTCGGTCTGACCTTGCTGGTCGGAACCGTTCAGGCCGCTGATCCGTTGGTGATCAGCAGTGGTACAGACCGGGCTACGCCAATTGCTGTGGTGCCGTTTGGCTGGCAAGGCGGCAGTGTGTTGCCCGATGATATGGCTGAAATTATTGGCAATGACCTGCGCAACTCGGGCGTGTTTGAGCCGATTGCTCGGCAAAACATGATTAGCCTGCCGACTCAGGCCAGTGAAGTCATTTATCGGGACTGGCAGGCGCTAGGGGCACAATACGTGCTGGTCGGCAGCATCGTGCCTAATGCGGGCCGCTTGCAGATTCAGTTCGCCCTGTTCAACGTCACCAGTCAGCAGCAAGTGCTGACCGGCAGCGTTGGCGGTGGTGTCGATCAATTGCGCGACATGGCTCACCACATTGCCGATCAGTCATTCGAGAAGCTCACTGGGGTTAAGGGTGCATTCTCGACACGTATGCTTTACGTGACTGCTGAGCGTTTTGGTGTGAATAACACCCGCTATACCTTGCAGCGCTCTGACTATGATGGTGCTCGCGCGGTAACGCTGTTGCAGTCCCGTGAGCCGATTCTGTCGCCTTCTTTTGCTCCAGATGGCCGTCGTATCGCCTATGTCTCTTTTGAGCAGAAGCGCCCGCGGATTTTTGTGCAGCACATCGACACTGGTCGTCGCGAACAGATCACCAATTTCGAAGGGCTCAACGGCGCGCCAGCCTGGTCGCCAGACGGCAATCGACTGGCGTTTGTGTTGTCGCGTGACGGTAATCCGGAAATCTATGTGATGGACATGGGGACGCGCCAACTGCGCCGCGTGACCAATCAGCCGTCCATTGATACCGAGCCGTTCTGGGGCAAAGACGGTCAGACCATCTATTTCACTTCTGATCGTTCTGGTAAGCCACAAATTTACCGGACCAACATTAATGGTGGGTCTGCTGAGCGCGTGACCTTTATTGGCAACTACAACGCCAACCCGAAGCTCTCGGCTGACGAGAAAACCCTGGTCATGATCCATCGCCAGGATGGTTACACCGTGTTCAAAGTGGCGGCTCAAGACCTGCAGCGCGGTAATTTGCGGATACTTTCAGATACCAGTCTGGATGAGTCGCCTACTGTCGCGCCCAACGGCACCATGGTAATCTACGCCACCCGCCAGCAGGGACGGGGAGTCTTGGTATTAGCGTCCACCAATGGTCGCGTGAGGCTCCCTCTTCCTACCGCTCAAGGCGAAGTTCGAGAGCCTTCTTGGTCCCCTTACCTGAACTGATGCGGCGCTACACCGTTTTTGCTTGAAATACTGCTTAACACACTGGGGTTCATTAGGAGTTACATGATGGAAATGCTGAAATTTGGTAAGTTCGCTGCGCTGAGCCTGGCTCTGGCTGTGGCTGTTGGTTGCTCCTCGAAAGGCGGCGATGCTGCTGGCGAAGGCGCTATCGATCCTAACGCTGGTTACGGCGCTAACTCTGGCGCAGTTGACGGCAGCCTGAGCGAAGAAGCTGCTCTGCGCGCTATCACTACTTTCTACTTCGAGTACGACAGCTCTGACCTGAAGCCAGAGGCCATGCGCGCTCTGGACGTGCACGCCAAAGACCTGCAAGGCAATGGCGCTCGCGTAGTTCTGGAAGGCCACGCTGACGAGCGCGGTACCCGCGAATACAACATGGCTCTGGGCGAGCGTCGCGCCAAAGCTGTTCAGCGTTACCTGGTACTGCAGGGCGTTTCCCCTGCTCAGCTGGAACTGGTTTCCTACGGCGAAGAGCGCGCCATTGCTACTGGCAATGACGAGTCTTCCTGGGCTCAGAACCGTCGCGTCGAACTGCGTAAGTAATTCGATATGCGAACGTGCCTTCGTGCTTTAACCGTTCTGGTCCTTAGCCTGCCGTTTTCGGCGCTGGCTGAGATTCCCGTAGTGGACAACAATGCCGGTAACGGCAGCAGTTATCCGCCTGCAGGTTATGGCGCGTCCGGCACCTTCGCCGGATCAGGGGCTTCGGCCCCTGTTTCTGCGCAGGGCATGCTGTTCAATCAACTGCAGCAAATGCAGGATGAAATCGCGCAACTGCGTGGTGCACTTGAAGTGCAGCAAAACGAAATTCAACGTCTGAAGCAAGAAGGTCTTGAGCGTTATCAGGATCTTGATCGACGTGTGAGTGGTGGCGTGGCACCAGCTGCGACCAGCCAAGATTCTTCAGCCGCTGGCGCAATTAATGCCAGCGGTACGCCAACCCCGCCAGCAGCGGGACAGGCGCCGGCGCCGGCCAGCAACGAGCCGGCCGACCCTGCCAAGGAAAAACTGTTTTATGAAGCCGCCTTTGATCTGATCAAAGCTAAGGACTTCGATAAGGCCAGTCAGGCATTTGCAGCATTTTTGCGCAAATACCCGAACAGTCAGTATGCCGGCAATGCGCAGTATTGGTTGGGTGAGGTGAACCTGGCCAAGGGTGATCTACAAGGCGCAGGCCAGGCTTTTGCTCGGGTCAGCCAGGCTTACCCGAGCCACGCCAAAGTGCCTGATTCCCTGTTTAAATTGGCTGACGTTGAACAGCGCTTGGGCAATACACAGAAAGCCAAGGGCATTCTGCAGCAGGTGATTGCTCAGTATCCGGGCAGCTCAGCTGCTCAGTTGTCACAGCGTGATCTTCAGCGCTTACCCTAATGTTTGAGTGATCCCCGAAACCCGCGCTAGTCGCGGGTTTTTTGTTTTTGCTGGTTCAGGCGTTTGCTTCACTAAAGGTGGCCTGCACGATGCTTTGATTTTATCCCCGCGCCATTTCGTTTAGAATCCGCGCCCCTTTTCCGCAACGGAGGCGGGCAGCCTGTTTAGCTGTCACGCCCGTGGCTCATATGCAAGAAACCCTGCGAATTACCGAGATTTTTTACTCGCTGCAGGGCGAAACGCGCACCGCCGGCTTGCCGACTGTGTTCGTTCGCCTGACCGGCTGTCCGCTGCGATGCCAATATTGTGATACGGCTTATGCATTCAGTGGTGGTGAGATCATGTCCCTGGACGCCATCGTTGAACAGATCGCCGCTTATAAGCCTCGCTATATCTGCGTCACCGGAGGCGAGCCACTGGCGCAACCCAACTGCATCCCGCTGTTGCAGCGGCTATGTGATGCGGGCTATGAGGTGTCGCTGGAAACCAGTGGCGCGCTGGACGTAGCAGAGGTCGATGTGCGGGTGAGCAAGGTCCTCGACCTCAAAACTCCTGGTTCTGCCGAGGTGGCTCGCAATCGCTACGAGAACATTGCTCTGCTCACACCTAATGATCAGGTCAAATTCGTCATCTGCTCGCGCGAGGATTATGACTGGGCGGTAAGTAAGCTCATTCAATATGGCTTGGATCGGCGTGTAAGTGAGGTGCTGATGTCGCCCAGTCATCATGAGTTGGACGCACGCTCGTTGGCGGATTGGATCATTGCCGACAACCTTCCTGTGCGCCTGCAGATGCAGTTGCACAAGATTCTCTGGAACGATGAGCCGGGACATTGATATGAGCGATAAGAAAGCGGTAATCCTGCTGTCTGGCGGTCTGGACTCGGCCACCGTGGTGGCGTTGGCCAAGGCCGATGGCTACAGCTGTTACACCCTGAGTTTTGATTACGGCCAGCGGCACCGCTCTGAGTTGCAGGCGGCTGAGCAGGTGGCTCGGCAGCTGGGTGTGGTCGAGCACAAGGTGATTGGCCTTAATCTGAATGGCATGGGCGGCTCAGCCTTGACCGATACCCGTATCGCCGTACCGGAAAGCCCGACTGAAGGCATCCCGGTCACCTATGTGCCGGCGCGTAATACGGTGTTCCTTTCCCTCGCGCTGGGTTGGGCTGAGGTGCTGGGGGCGCGGGATATTTTTATCGGCGTAAACGCAGTGGACTATTCCGGTTACCCGGATTGCCGTCCGGAGTTTATTGAAGCCTTCGAGCGCATGGCCAATCTGGCTACCAAGGCTGGGGTAGAAGGGCAGGGCTTTCGTATTCAGGCTCCGCTGCAGGCCATGAGTAAGGCTGAGATCGTTCAGGCTGGCGTTCAGCAGGGTGTTGATTATGCGCTGACGGTGTCCTGCTATCAGGCTGATGATCAGGGCCGGGCTTGCGGTAAATGCGACAGTTGCCGCCTGCGTACGGCTGGTTTTTCGGCGGCAGGTTTGCAGGATCCCACCCGTTATTTCTAAAAAATTTTCGTGAGGTGTTGAATTCCTGAATAAAATCAGTATCATGCGCCTCGCGTCGGGTCGTTAGCTCAGTTGGTAGAGCAGTTGGCTTTTAACCAATTGGTCGTAGGTTCGAATCCCACACGACCCACCATATTTCCTTCCTAGGAAGGCCGAGAAGCCTGAAAGTTCTGATTAAAGGAATTTTCGGGCTTTTTTGTATCTGTCACTTTTACCGCCTGCGTGTGATTGCACGTTGCCTGCTCCAGTGCAATCCAGGCGGGTATACTCGCTGCACTGAAAGCATATTCAGAGCCTGATGACATGACCCAGATTTCCGAACGCCTGCTCGTGCAAGCCCATCTTGATGCCAAACAGCCCAAGCCGCTGACCCCTGACCAGGAAGCGTTTTATCGCGCCGAGATCGCAGCCGAGCTGAAGAAGCAAAACGCGGTACTGGTGGCTCACTATTATTGTGACCCGGTGCTGCAGGCACTTGCCGAAGAAACGGGCGGTTGCGTGTCTGACTCGCTGGAAATGGCGCGTTTTGGCAATCAGCACGCCGCGCAGACGGTGTTGGTGGCGGGCGTCAAATTTATGGGTGAGACCGCGAAAATCCTTAATCCGGAAAAACGCGTACTGATGCCTACGTTGCAAGCGACCTGTTCGCTGGATCTGGGCTGCCCGGTGGAAGAGTTTTCGGCATTTTGCGATCAGCATCCAGAGCGCACGGTGGTGGTTTATGCCAACACTTCAGCGGCCGTTAAGGCGCGGGCTGATTGGGTGGTGACGTCCAGTTGTGCGGTCGAGATTGTCGAGCACTTGATGGACAACGGCGAAAGTATCATCTGGGCACCCGACCAGCATCTGGGGCGTTACATCCAGAACAAAACCGGTGCCGATATGTTGCTGTGGGACGGTGCTTGCATCGTTCACGAGGAATTCAAAGCCAAGCAATTGGCGGACATGAAGGCCTTGTATCCAGATGCAGCGGTGCTGGTACACCCCGAGTCGCCAACGGCGGTGATCGATCTGGCTGATGCCGTGGGCTCTACCAGTCAGTTGATTGCGGCGGCGCAGTCGTTGCCGAACAAGACGTTTATCGTGGCCACTGACGCCGGCATCTTCTACAAGATGCAGCAGTTGTGTCCGGGTAAGGAGTTTGTCGCAGCACCTACCGCTGGCAACGGCGCGGCCTGTCGCAGCTGCGCACATTGCCCGTGGATGGCAATGAACACTCTGCAGCGCACCCTTGAGTGTTTGCGTGAAGGCTCCAATGAGGTTTTTGTCGACCCGGCCCTTATCCCCAAGGCGATTAAGCCCCTCAAGCGCATGCTGGACTTCACCCAGGCTGCGCGGCTCAAACTCAGTGGCAATGCCTGACAGTCACTAAGCGTGAGCGTTTAAACGCGTCCGTCGCGCGCGAGGTTTTGGCTTGGTTGGGGGCGGCTGTTGAGCGTGTCGCGTCTGCCAGCGGCTTTGTTTGCGTCGCAGCGCAATTTTCGCCTGGCTTGCAGCAGGCCGCCCATCATGAGCCATAAAAAACCCTGCTACTGCAGGGTTTTTTATGGTCTACCGTTTTGCGTTTGAGCTGTTTGATTAGCGCAGCATCTGCTCAATCAGGCGTTTCTCTTCCATCAACTCACGCTGCCTGGCGTCGATGCGCGATGCCAGTTGGAAATTGTTACTGGCGCGCCGTTTGGCAAAGTCGAGTTGCTCAAGCGCTTGATTGTAATCTCCGACCAGCGCAAAAAACTCGCCGCGAGCCTGATGCAGCCCCACGGTATTGCCCGCCAGGCCGCGTACCTCAGCCACCTGGTACCAGATGTCCGGATCTTTGCTGCGATTTTTGAGCAGCTCATCCAGGGCTCGCTCGGCATCCTGAATACGCTGTTGTTTCATGAGCAAATCAACATTGGCTTGATTGATCGGATAGTTGTGAGGGAACAAGTTAAGCAGCCGAGTTAAGCGTTTCTCGGCGTCGCTAAGGCGATTGGCCGCCATATCCAGCTCAATCTGCGCCAGGTTGTAGTTCACGTCATTAGGTGCAGCAGTGAGCAGCGGCTGAAGCGAGTCACGTGCTTGCTTGAGCTGGCCGCCTTTGATTTGCGCGATCACCAAGCCATAACGCGCGGCTTCCAGTTGCGGGTTTTCGTCAAGCATGTTGCGAAAGCGTTTGGCGGCAACGCCGGGCGTTTCTTCGTAGATGAGTTGCACGCGAGCGCGCATCAATTGATAGCGCACGCTGTCTGTGATGCCTTTGCTCGCGTATTGCTCGGCGCGGTTGCGGGTGTCGGCAATGCGTGACTCGGAAACCGGGTGAGTCAAAAGAAACTCAGGCGGTTTGCGGTCGTAGCGGTACTGGCGCATCAAACGCTCGAACATGCTCGGCATGGCGCGTGGGTCGAAACCGGCTTTTTCCAAGTTGACCAAGCCAATGCGGTCGGCCTCTTGTTCATTCTGTCGGGAAAAGCGCCGTTGTTCCTGCATGGCGGCGGCTTGTGTGGAGGCAATTGCTGCAATACCCACATCACCCGCTCCGGCGGCGGCGGCAACAATGCCAGCCAGTAAGCCTGCCATGACTGGCAACTGCATACGCTGTTGAGCTTCCAGGCCGCGTGCAAAATGGCGTTGTGATAAGTGGGCCAGTTCGTGCGCCATGACCGAAGCGTATTCGGCCTCTGTTTGGGCGTACAGAAACAGACCGCCGTTCACCCCGATGATGCCGCCGGGAGCGGCAAAGGCGTTGATTTGCGGGCTGTTGAGCAGCACAAATTCAAGGCGTCGATCCTGCAGTTGGCTGGTTTCACTCAGGCGATAGACGCTGGTTTCGACGAAGTCCTTGAGTTGCGGGTCATCGAGTTGGCTGATCTGGCCACGCAATAGACTTAACCAGGCGCGGCCGAGTTGATGCTCTTGCTGCGGTGACACAATGGCAGAGCTGGCATCGCCCAGTGAGGGCAGGTCATTGGCCATGACCGGTGCTGTCAGCAGGCAGGCAAGGGTCAGCAGGGTAGGGCGCAGAAGGCTCATGCAGAAAGCTCTTGTCGAACAAAGCCGCTACTGTAGCTGCCAGGCAGCGGTGCTGGCCAGGGTTGTGCCGCCTTGGTTATCCTTGCGGTCATTCTGGAGTGGTTAAATGACTGATTTGCAATGGCACATTGATGAATTCGACGTGCAACTGAATGCAACAGGTATGTCCTGCCCATTGCCGTTACTGAAGGCCAAGCTTGAGTTGAATCGCATGCAGAGCGGTGCTGTGCTCAGGGTTGAAGCAACCGATGCAGGCTCGCAGCGCGATTTCCGCGCGTTTGCTCGCCTGGCCGGTCATATCCTGTTGCATGAAGAAGTCGAAGGCGGCGTGTATCGCTATTGGTTGCGTAAAGGCTGAAAGATTTATTCAGCCTTGTTGAGTGCCTGCGCCGCAGCCAATACCGCTTCAACATGGCCCGGCACTTTCACGCCACGCCATTCCTGGCGTAAAACGCCGTCTTGATCAATCAGGAAGGTACTGCGGTCGACCCCTAAGTATTCTTTGCCGTAGAGCTTTTTCAGCTTGATCACGTCGAACAACTGGCAGACGGTCTCGTCTTTGTCGCTGATCAGTTCGAAGGGGAAGGCTTGCTTGCACTTGAAGTTTTCGTGGGACTTCATGCCGTCGCGCGACACGCCAAAAATGACGGTGTTGGCAGCTTGGAATGCTGCGTAATGGTCACGAAAGCCCTGGCCTTCTGTGGTGCAGCCAGGTGTGCTGTCTTTGGGGTAAAAGTAGATCACCACGTTCCGGCCTTTGAGGTCAGACAACTGCACGGTCTGGCCGCTGGTGGCGTCTGCTTTAAAGTCTGCAACCGGGGTGTCGAGTGCTACGGCCATAACAGGTTCCTCTGCGGTGGTGCTCGATGCGTCGACGCTTAGGTCGTCGACTCCGTACGGGACAAGTCCCTTAACAAAGGCAAATGAACTGCGCGCTCGGCATGGGCGGTAGGTTCAACGGGTTAGGGAGTCTGCGGACGCCAAGGTTCAATCAACGCATCCAGATTGAGCGCGTCGGCAAAGTCCAAAAACTGATCACGCAGCCAGCTGATTTGCGTTCCTGCGGGCAACGTTACCGTCAGCGTGGCGTTAAGCATGGTGCCGCCGGTTTGCGGAGCCAGGTAGGTGTCGCAGGTGAGGTTTTCCAGTTCGACATGGTGGTCGATAAAAAACTGGCACAGCTCGTTAAGAATGTCAGGCCGATAGGCGGAGCTGACATAAGCCACATAAGGCAGGGCCTGCGGACGGGTTTCTGAGGCGCTGCTGCGAATCACATTCACCGAAAAGCTGTGCTTTTTTGCCAGCGCGGGCAGGCTCGATTCCAAGCGTGCCAGTGCATCCCAGCTGCCGGATATCTGCAGCACCAGTGCGCTGAATTCACCATGACGGCTCAGGCGGGTGCTGACGACCGCGCAGCGGTTTTCATGGCTGGTGCGGCAAAGCACGTTAGTCAATTCCATGGCGTTAGGGCCAAGGGCGCTGATCAGAAGAAATTGTTCACGAACTGAGGGGGTGGACATGCAGCCTTCCTAAACAAGATGCGATCGGTATACAGCCACAAAACCGATCAAAGTCCGAAGGGTAGCGAAAAGCACCGTCTAGGGGAATGCCGTCAGTTGCGCCAGGTCGGGAATGTCGGGTCTTGGGTCAATTTAAATGGCTCGCGCATAAATCTGCCGCCAGTGCGATTCATCTATTGCCAGCGCACATGATTAAACGGCAATGAGCCAAGGCTGTTCGCTTGTGCAAGGCAGGTGGCCCCAGTACCATTACGGCTCTCTTTTTCCGGCAGGAGCGGTTGCATGATTGCGGGCAGTATGGTGGCACTGGTTACGCCCATGGATGCACAAGGTGGTCTTGATTGGGGCAGCCTGAGCAAACTGGTGGATTTCCACCTGCAAGAGGGCACCAATGCCATCGTCGCAGTCGGTACGACCGGTGAATCGGCCACTCTTGATGTTGCAGAGCACATCGAGGTGATCAAGCATGTGGTCAATCAGGTGGCTGGGCGCATTCCGGTAATCGCCGGCACGGGCGGCAACTCCACGCGTGAGTCGGTAGAACTCACCCGTGCAGCTAAAGACGTTGGCGCTGATGCTTGTCTGCTGGTAACGCCTTACTACAACAAGCCGACCCAGGAAGGCTTGTATCTGCACTTCCGCCACATCGCCGAGTCGGTGGCCATCCCGCAGATTCTCTACAACGTGCCGGGCCGTACGGTCTGCGACATGCTGCCTGAGACCGTTGAGCGTCTGTCCAAAATCGACAACATCATCGGTATTAAAGAAGCGACCGGCGACCTGCAGCGCGGTCAGGAAGTGCTGGATCGCGTCGGCAAAGACTTTTTGGTGTATTCCGGTGACGACGCCACGGCCGTTGAACTGATGCTGATGGGTGGCAAAGGTAATATTTCGGTAACCGCTAACGTCGCTCCGCGCGCCATGAGCGACCTGTGCGCTGCCGCCATGCGCGGTGAGGCCGCGATTGCTCGTGCGATCAACGATCGCCTGATGCCGCTGCACAAATCGTTGTTTATCGAATCCAACCCCATTCCGGTTAAGTGGGCGCTGCATGAAATGGGCATGATGCCTGATGGCATTCGACTGCCCTTGACCTGGCTCAGCCCGCGTTGCCACGAACCGCTGCGTCAGGCCCTGCGCCAGTGCGGCGTATTGGTTTAATTGAGGAATTACCCCGCATGAAGCGACTCACCGGACTCTCCACGCTGGCCCTGATTATCGCTGGCACCAGCGGTTGTGGCTGGATCTATGGCGAAAACGGCTATTTCCGTGACCGCGGCAGCGATTACCTCGAAGCCCGTCAGACAGCCCCAATGCAAATGCCCGCTAACGTCAATGCCAAACGCATTGATCCGTTGCTGCCTGTACCGCAACAAGTGGCCACCACCACTGATACCGGTGAGTTCAACGTGCCGCGCCCGCAGGCTCTCGCCTTGGTCAGTGACACCAGCGACTTCAGCCTGCAGAAAAGCGGCGACTCACGCTGGGTTGTTGCGCAGCGCGTGCCGGCGCAAGTGTGGCCCGTCGCTCGTCAGTTCTTCGCCGACAATGGCTTTGAGATTGCTGAAGAGCGGCCGCAAACAGGTGAGTTCAGTACGTCTTGGCAGCGTTTCGATGCGCTGTCCGATTCAATGGCGCGTCGCCTGAGCAGCCGTGTTTCGGGTGTAAACCCCGATGCGCAAACGCGCGTGCGTGTTCGTATCGAGCCAGGCGTGCAGCGCAACACCAGCGAGATCTTTATCGTCAGCGCTGAGCGTCCAGCGGGTAGCACCGCCGATGTCGCCTTCACCAACCGCAGCAGCAACCCAAGCCTGGATGCTGCACTGTTGGATGAAATGCTGGTGACGCTGGCGCGCAGTGCCGAGCAAGGCGACTCCGTCTCCCTGTTAGCGGCCCGTGATTACGATGCGCCGAACCGTGTCAGCTTGTCTGAGGACGGCAACGGTAATCCGGTGTTGAGCCTGGGCGCTGATTTCGATCGCGCCTGGTCTGGTGTAGGTCGCTCTTTGGAAATGGCTGATGTGCGCATCGACGACATCAACCGCAGCCTGGGTGTGTATTACATCAACTTGGCCGAACGTGCACAAAAGCCAGAAGACAAGCCGGGTTTCTTCGGTCGTGTGTTTGGCAGTGCGCCCAGCAAAGAAGAGATCGATGCGCGCGCCGAGCGTTATCAGGTTCGCCTCACCGCAGTGGGCGAGAGCGTCCAAATCACCGTGGAAAAAGACCTCAACACCATTGCGCCAGCCGATGTGGCGCGTAAGGTGCTGGACCTAATCCAGGAAAACCTTGGCTGACAGCAGGTTGCTGCAGCGGCACTACCAATAGGCGAAACCCAGTGGGTTTCGCCTGTTTTGTTTACCAAAGGCGGAAATTCCGACATGAGCACAGCCACCACCCTGAGCCTGAAGAAAATCTATTCGGGCAAAGTCCGTGATCTTTACGAGATCGACGACAAACGCATGCTGATGGTCGCCACCGACCGCCTTTCGGCCTTCGACGTGATTCTCAACGAGCCGATCCCGGACAAAGGCAAGATCCTTACCGCCATCTCCAACTTCTGGTTCGATAAGCTCAAGGATCTGGTGCCCAATCACTTCACCGGCGACACCGTCGAAGACATCGTACCTGCCGCCGAATTGCCGCTGGTGGAAGGTCGCGCCGTGGTGGCCAAGCGCCTCAAGCCGGTTGCAGTTGAAGCCATTGTGCGTGGCTACATTGTGGGCTCGGGCTGGAAGGAGTATCAGAAGAGCGGCACGGTTTGCGGCATTCAATTGCCAGCAGGCCTAAAAGAAGCGGCCAAACTGCCGCAGCCGATCTTCACCCCCTCGACTAAGGCCGCTGTAGGCGACCATGACGAGAACATCAGTTTCGAGCAGTGTGAAGCAATCATTGGCGCAGAACTGGCAGCCAAGGTGCGTGATACCGCTATTGACCTATACAGCGCCGCGGTCGAATACGCCGCTACACGCGGCATCATCATCGCCGACACCAAATTTGAGTTCGGCCTTGATGAGAACGGCACCCTGACATTGATGGATGAGGCCTTAACGCCAGACTCCAGCCGCTTCTGGCCGGCTGATAGTTATGTGGAAGGCACCAACCCACCGAGCTTCGACAAGCAATTTGTGCGCGACTGGTTGGAGTCCACCGGCTGGAACAAAGAGCCGCCGGCCCCAGCAGTGCCTGCCGACGTGGCACAGAAAACCGCTGACAAGTACCGTGAAGCCCTGACGCGTTTAACCGTCTAGGTAGACTCGGTCAGTTGGTTCAGCAAAGGGGCGCTTCGGTGCCCCTTTTTATTGGTAGGACTTTTTAAAGCGGCTTCAGGCTGAGTGCAAGCGCCTGAAAGTATGTGAAAAAATTCAAAACTGGGGTTCGCCAAACGCACTTCAGCTGCTATCATGCGCGCCGCACGGGAAGATGCCGGAGTGGCCGAACGGGACGGATTCGAAATCCGTTGTATCAGCGATGGTACCTAGGGTTCAAATCCCTATCTTCCCGCCATATTGTGTAATGAAATCAAGGGCTTAGACGCAGCGATGCTTCTAGGCCCTTTTTCTTTGCCCGCTATTTGGGGGAATTATGGGGGAATGGCCTTGTGTTGACGTCCCCCAGGTGGGGGAATAAAGTCCGTTACTCATCGTGGTTTCGGAGTGACGGCATGGCTTCTTATGAGCAAAGACCAAAGGGTACTGGCCCCTGGCGCGCGCAGATTAATAGAAAGGGGTATCCGAGGCTTAGCGCCACGTTTGACACGAAACCCGAGGCAGAAGCATGGGCTGTGCAGACAGAGGCGAAAATGCTCTCTGGTCGCTACGTAGATCTACGAGATGCCACGAAAGTAACTCTCGGTGATGGTCTTGAAAAGTACCTTGCTGAGGAGACCCCGAAAAAACGCGGGGCGAAGCAAGAGGCTGTGCGAATCAGGGCCTGGCTGGAAGATCCGCTATCTAAGAGAGCCCTCTCAGATGTCAGGCCTTCCGACCTATCTGCTTACAGAGATAGGCGCTTGCGGGTAGACAAGGTGTCTCCATCAACGGTGCGTAGCGAACTGTCCATTATCAGCGTGCTGTACAAGATGTACGATGAAGAGTGGGACATGCCTGGCATCCCCAATCCCATGTCGAGCGTAAGGCTGCCCAAACAGGGTAAGGGTCGCTCCAGACGAATTGAGGGTGATGAGCTTGAACGTCTGTGCGACGCAGCAGGAAAGAAGCATCCTGAGCTACCGTTGATTTTCATGCTTGCTGCTGACACCGCCATGCGAAGAACAGAGCTGGTGACACTTACAATTGATCAGATTGACGGATGCGTTGCGAAGCTTGAGTTCACTAAAAACGGTGAAGATAGAGATGTCCCGTTGTCCATGCAGGCCGTTGATATTATTAATAGGATCACACCGCAGAAGGATGGTCGGCTTTTCTCACTCTCACCGCAGACCGTGAGTAACTACATGGCAGAAGTGAGAGGAGATGCCGGCATTAAAGATCTTCGACTGCACGATCTACGGCATGAAGCCACCAGCCGGCTTTTTGAAAAAGGTCTTCATATCATGGAGGCGGCGGCTGTGACTGGGCACAAGACGCTAATTCAGCTCCAGAAATATACGCATCTTCGCCCCAAGGATATTGCTAAAAAGCTCGGTTAAATTACTGGTGGGATTCTGCGCTTACGACCGACTTTAGCTTTTGTGACAGATGCAATTGGGGTTCGCTGCTGTGCTGAGCTTGAAAGCTGACGCAGAAATGAAAATACGTCATCTTTCATCCAGGCATGCTGGCCAGCAATTTTAAAGCTGGCTGGAAGCCATGGAACACCACGGCGCAAACCCTCTCTAATTGAAGACTCCGTTTTTCCAAGCATCGCGGCAAGGCCAGCAACGTAAATAACTTCGCTCATTTTGCAGCCCTCTTAACGGTCTTCTTGGAGACGTTTTTAAGGGACTTCATATAAGCCATCACTTCGGTCACTTCATAGAAGTATGCGGAACCGAAGCGAATATATGCCGGGCCAATTCCTCTTTTGCGCCAGTCTTCCACAGTCGCAGGGCTTGACTTAGAAAGGTATGCTACCGCCTCTTCAGTCATAAAGCCCATGTCCGCAGCTATTCTTCTGCGTTCAATTTCATTTTGATATTCGATACCTGTACTCATCTCTTATTACTCGACTTCGTGCAACGTCTCTCACAGTGCGCTGCAACGGTGTCAATAATATCGGATCATAAACGGCTGTCTACAACTTTTTTGCGCTCGACTATTGACAACTTGTCAATACGCATGGTTGTAACCGAGCACCAGAGTATAGAAAACGCATACCCTGAAAAGCCCGCTTATTAATTGATTATTTGCCAATAAATATTTTCGCAGGCAAAGAAAAAGCCCCGCTGGCAAATGTGAGAGAACCAGTGGGGCTTAAAACAACAAGAGATGATGTGGAAGGAAAGGTGATTAACCAACCACATATTTATAATAGCATAACACCATCATTAATGTGCAAAAATATTCACTTTTTAATTGCTTATTTGAGCGCAAAAGCAGTGGTTTTTGGGGCCAAATCTGCTCTTGTTTGAGCGTTTATGGAATTGGTGGTTAATGCTGAATGCCGCATGGATACTGGCGAAAAAGCCCCGGAGTGCGGGGCTGATGGGGTTGCGGGGCTGTGGGTCGATTATTCGATGTAGATATTGCCGATCTCGCTCTGGTCGGGGTAGCCGTTCGTGCCGGGTCTTCTTTTGATTCGGACTTTCACGATTTTTCCGCTGAGCTTGACCATATCTTTTATGTCTTTAATTTCCTGCTTTGTGGCAATTGAAGCTCGCTCGGCCATTTCTTTGCTGACCCGGATTGCGGACTCGCTGTAGCCATTGCCGAAAAGTGTGTGCCAGAAGATCGCCCCGGCGTGGTCTCCGGACACGATTTTGCAGCTCAATTTTGTTGCTTCCCTGCCGTTCTTCGAGAGGTTTTCGGCTTTGAAGACCTGGATCACTGCGTCATGCTGGGGTACGGCACCACGGTTTTCGCCACGGCAGTTGACGATTTTGAAGTCAGATTTGGTCTTGCGACGCAGCCAGTTGATGTGGGATTTGACGAAAGCGCGGCAGGAGCGCAGGGATGCCTGGGCTTGAGTTTCGCCTGGGCGTGGCTTGTTTCGAGAGTATTGCGGGTCAGCGAAGTAGCCAAAGCCTGGCGTGCTCTGATCGTGTTCCAGCAGGCGCTGAGCGATCAGCTCTTCTGTCGAGCCTCGGAACATTGCGCCAAGCAGACGGTTTAGCTCGTAAGAGCGGCCCTGGGCTCCAGCTGCGGTGCCACCAGTTTTTCGCGGCTTGCTTGGCTGTGCGTAGTCGAAGTCCTGGCCGTACGTTGACTGACGCATTTTTAGGTCTAGAACGTCAGCGGGGTGGCCGGGGTTGTAGAAGCTGATTGACCCATTGAGCCGGTCAGGGTGCACGGTGAAAGTGAAGTAGCAGCGGCTGATCTCGTTCTTCCAGCAGCGATCCAGGACTTTTGAGAAGCGTCCGTCAAGGAACTCGTCAAATTCTTCGACAAGGGCCGACATGAGGAAGGGGTATTCCTCGGGGTAGGCCGGTTGATTGAAGGGAATTAAGAGCCGGAAGCGGGGGCATTCGGGGGTGTTTGAGTAGCTGGTGTAGACAGCGTGCTCATAGCCCATATCCATCGCGACGTCCTCGATTTCTTCCAGGGTAATGATGTCGTCAGTTGGCTTCTGGTCGATATCGAAGACGGCAATGCTGATTGTCTTGACGTTTTCGGCGGTTCGCTCAAGAGCGCGGAATGAGCTGGGGATGAAGGTTTTGCCGTCCTTGTTCTCGCTGATACGCATGTCTGCCAGGACGTCTTCGAAGAAATCTTTGAAGCTGGTGGCTTCTTTGTTCGCTACTGCATTCGTTCTTGCCGAGTATTGAGTTGCATATTGAATTTTCATCTCTTATCACCTTTATTGTATGTCAGTCTCTCGCTGACATCTCTATTATCATGATGAGATATCATCCATGCAATATGCTGATCTATTGATACTTGGTTAATAAAGGGTATGTAAGTGGATATTTGGCGGTGTATAAGTGGGAATTCGGTGTATGCCAAGTGGTTATGTGGTGGTGAAAAAATATTTTAATGGTAGCGGGTGGAGGGGACGGATATTCGACGTTTGCTAGCTGCGCTGTTTAAGAGTTTTTCAAAGCCAGAGAAACCCTAGCTCATGGTCGTGCCGTAGATGACCGATAAACAGCACCTTGTCCACGGGCTACACTCACTTCCCTCTTTATATAAAAGAATAGAGTTTGGAGCGTGGAGCGATGGTTGTCGGCGCCTGGGCCCTGGGCGGGCGGGTGTTTTTTCTGGTTTTTCGAAACTCGCATGCAGTGAAGCTTGCTTAATAAATGCAGTATTTTTTATTGCCACTCATTCCCCGCTTGGCATACACCGAATTCCCACTTATACACCGCCAAATATCCACTTACATACCCTTTATTAACCAAGTGTCAATAGATAATGGTATTGAAAGCGCACAGGATCACTGCAATACTGATCTTGCAGTCGTGAGAGACTGTTATAACAAAGAGATGAAGTCCATGTTCGCTATCAATACAAAAATCGAATCATACGAAACAATAGAGGCTAAAGACGTGCTAGCAAAAGCAAAGGAACTCCGCGCTGACTATCCGGGCAGCAAACGAGTCATTGGCATTAAAGCTGGCGTAATCGAAGCTGTCGAAGCTGCATATAAAACCGCATCTGGCATCGCAGATATCGACGGGAAAGTAATAACCGACTCGATCTACAAGATGTCAAAGCTTGATGTAGCAATGCTGATTGCCCGTAACGACCGGTCTTATCGCGCAATGCACCGGGCTGCTTACGAGCTAGCACGAGACGCATTTTTGACTGGTGACATTGCAGGTAAATCAAAGGAGCTTTCAAAAGCTTTTCGCAGATCAGTACCTGAATGCGAATACTTTATTGAGAGCAAGCTTGAACGCATGACTGCTGAGCTTTATCGCAGGACGCAGCGCGTCTCTTCGATCTACGAAGACGTGTTTGCAGTTACCCCTGAAGACCCTGCTGATATCTTCGAAGACATCAAGAACGGTGGGAAATTTCTGCTGAATCTGCCGACTGCTTACGGGAAGACGAGCCGGGTCATTGAGCCCGTTGTGCGCGATGCTATCCACTTCGGTAGAAAAGTCCTGGTCATCAGTCACCGCCGTTCGATCAACGCAAATATCTGCAACGGCATCAGCGGCATGGTCTCTTACGACGATTGCACTTCGCCTGAGATCATCCGCAAAGCTAAGGCCCTCAAGATCGTCGTCAACTCCCTCTCGGCAGCGAAGTTTAAAGACTTCATCGAGAGCGCCGACACGGTGATCATCGACGAAGCAAGCCAGGTGATTTCCCACCTGAATTCAACACATAAGTGCAACGCTCACCCCTGCATAAACTTCGTACGGCGTCTTCCAGCCCAGGCGTTTTCGCGGGCGTAAATTGAT
>LNFM01003344.1_pt1 | contig 31766 bp, 32 predicted proteins | sample 596031 | NCBI WGS metagenome assembly LNFM01 (sample SAMN04254537, study PRJNA301005) | activated carbon metagenome | isolation source: dual media filters at the Ann Arbor, Michigan drinking water treatment plant | place: USA: Ann Arbor | reverse complement strand
CCGAGCATGCGAGGAAGACGGGACAAGCACCAGCAAGGGCTAAAACACTATCCGCCGGGTGCTGTGGCCGACATGGCCGAAGCGCTGCCGGCCTGAGGCCCCCCATACCCCTCGCCAGCACAGGGCCTGGCCCGCTGCTAAGATGCCCACGTGCGCAAACGTCTTACCGTTCTCCTGCTGCTGTTCCTGAGTTTCTGGCAGGTCGCCTCGGCGGCCGGCCTGTCGGGTGCGTGGCTGGACGCGGGCTCGGCGCCGGACCACGCCGCCATGCACTGGCAGGGCCAGGCGCATCACCATGACGAGCATGGCGGCATCCACACCGACGACTCGCACGATTCCATCCAGCACATGATGGCCGACTGCAGCTTCCACCACCTGGCCGTTTTCCAGGCCCCGTCCGTGATGGCGCTGGAGCCGCCGCCGCAGCACGTGGCGCAGACGGTCCAGTCGCTGCCACCCCCGCCTTATCTCGACGGCCTGCGCCGTCCCCCCCGACTCCAGAGCTGATCCGTACCGCGTGTGCCGTCCCCTGTGGGGTGCGCGCGCGGCCTGGTCGTCCGTGCCTTGCCTGATCGCAGGCCGCGCGGACCGTGCAGATCACTCTGGGGGGTCTTGTGTTTCATTCCATACGAAGGTGTGCCCTGGCCTGTGTGCTGGGCACTGCCTGGGCTGTGGCCCAGGCACAGGCGTCTGCCGTGGCGGACGACACACGCATTGCATTGCCAGCGGCCATCGAGTCGGCCTGGTTGCGCTCGGTGCAGGCGCGCGAAGCTGCTGCGCAGGCCAGCGGGGCCGAGGCCGCGCGCAGTGCGGCGGGCAGCCTGTGGGCCCGCTCGCCTGCGCTGGAGCTGGGCTACCGCGCCGACCGCGGCGGCAACCCGGGCGGCGGGCGCGAGTCTGAAGTGGGCCTGGCCTGGCCGCTGTGGCTGCCGGGCCAGCAGACGGCGCGCCAGGCCACGGCGCAGGCGCAGGAGCAATTGGCGCAGGACAGCGCCCGTGTGCTCAAGCTGCGGGTGGCTGGCGAGGTGCGCGAACAGGCCTGGGGCCTGCAGCGCCTGCTGGCCGAATGGCAGCAGGCCCAGGCCCAGGCCGACACGCTGGAGCAGCTGGCCGCTGACGTGGCGCGGCGGGTGCAGGCCGGTGACCTGGCGCGTGCCGATGCCATGGCTGCGCGCGCCGAGCTGCTCGATGCCCAGGCCCTGCGCACCGAAGCCGCCCAGCGCCTGGCCGAGGCCCGTGCCCGCTGGCAGCTGTTGACCGGGCAGGCACTGGCGCCCGAGCCTGCTGAGCCTGCCGTGCCCGAGCCCGCCGTGCTGGACGAAACGCACCCCGAGCTGGCGCAGGCCAACCGTGCGCTGGCGCTGAGCCGCAGCCGCCTGGACCTGGTGCAACACTCTCTGCGTGACGCACCCGAGCTGGCGGTGCGTTACCGCCAGGAGCAGGGGGCGGGCGGCAGCACCCAGGACAGCGTGGGCATGAGACTGCGCCTGCCTTTCGGCACCCAAGACCGCAACCTGCCGCTGGAGGTTGCCGCCCGCGGCGAGCTGGAGGTGGCCGAGACCCGTGCTCAGCGCCTGCGCGAGCAGCTGGATGCCACGCTGGAGGCCAGCCGCCTGGCGCTGGCCAATGCGCAGGCGCGTGCCGAGGCCGAGCGCGAACGCGCCGCGCTGCTGCAGGAACGCGCGGGGCTCTTGCGCCGCGCGTTTGCGGCCGGCGAACTGGCCCTGCCGGAACTGCTGCGCGCGCTCAGCGCCGCCAGCCAGGCCCAGGCCGCCTGGGCCCGACAACAAGCCGCGCTGGGACTGGCGCGCGCCCGTTATCAACAAGCATTGGGATGGTTGCCATGAAAGCCTTTTTCTCTTTGAGCCGCGCCGCTGTGGCGGCGCTGGCTCTGGCCGTGCTGCCCGCGCTGGCGGGCCCCGGCGCCCACGGCCCGGGCGGTGAGCACCTGGACGCGCCCGCAACGGCCGCGGCAGCGGGCAGCCAGCCGCGGGTGGAGGCCAGCTCCGACCTCTTCGAGCTGGTGGGCCAGCTGTACGCCGGCGAGCTGTCGCTGCTGATCGACCGCTTCGAGACCAACGAGCCCGTGCTGGATGCCCAGGTCGAGGTGGAGTCGGGTGGCCTGAAGGCCATCGCGAAGTTCCATGCCGACCATGGGGATTACGCCGTGGACGACGCGCGCCTGCTGGCCCTGCTGCGCCAGCCGGGCGAACACGCGCTGGTGTTCACCATCGTCAAGGGGCAGGAGAGCGATCTGCTCGACGGCACGCTGAGCCCCGCTGCTGCGACGGCCCTGGTCGACGACCATGACATCGGCCTCGGTTCCGGGGTGTGGGTGGCGCTGGTGATAGCTGGGCTGGCGCTGGCTGCCGGGGCGGTTGGGTTCCTGCGGCGGCGCCGCGTTACGGCCACGCTGCCGACACTGGGAGAACACGCATGAAGCGCATGACAAGCTGGGTGCTGGTGCTTGGATTGGCGGGCCCTGTTTTGCCCGCGCAGGCACACGAAGGGCATGATCACAGCAACGAGGCAACCGCCGGTGTGGCGGCCGTGCTGGCGCGCCTGCCCGATGGCAGCGTGGCCATTCCGAAGACGGCGCAGCGGCGCATGGCGATACGCACCACGCTGGCCAGCGTGAGCGAAGCTGCTGCCACGCTGCAACTGCCGGCGCGGGTGGTGATGGACCCGAACCGCAGCGGGCGCGTGCAGGCCGTCTACGGCGGGCGCGTGGAGCCCGGGCCGCGCGGCCTGCCGGTGGCGGGGCAGGCGGTGAAGCGCGGCGAGGTGTTGGCCTACGTGCGTTACCAGGCCGAGCCCTACGCCCTGGCCAACCAGCAAGGCCAGCTGAGCGCGCTGCGCACCCAGCGCCAGATTGCCGAGCAGCGCCTGCAGCGGCTGGAGAGCCTGGAGGGCACGGTGCCGCGCAAGGAGATCGACGCGGCGCGTGCTGAGCTGGCCGGCCTGCGCGAACGCGAGGCCGGTGTGGGCGCCAGCCTGGGCCAGCGCGAGGCGCTGAGCGCACCCGTGTCGGGTGTGGTGGCCAGCGTGTCACTGGTGGCCGGGCAGGTGGTGCAGGCGCGTGATGTGCTGTTCGAGGTGGTGGACCCGGCCTACATGCTGGTGGAAGCCAGCACCCCCGACGCCACGCTGGGCACGCGCATTGCCGGCGCGCAGCTGGCCGAGGTGGCCGGCACACGCCTCAAACTGCAGGGCGCCGCACGGGCCCTGCGCGACGGCCTGCTGCCGCTGACCTTCACCGTGCAGGCCGGCAAGGCGGGCGCGGCCCTGCCGCTGGCCATCGGCCAGCCGGTGCAGGTGATCGTGCAGCTGAAGGAGCGCGTCCAGGGCATCGTGCTGCCGGCGCAGGCCGTGGTGCGCAACCCGGCCAACGAACCCATCGTCTGGATCAAGACCGGCGCCGAGCGTTACATGCCGCAGCCGGTGCAGTACCAGGCACTGGACGCTTCGACCGTGGTGGTGACCCAGGGCCTGGGTGCCGACAAGCGCGTGGTGGTGCAGGGTGCGCCGCTGATCGCGCAGATCAGGTAAGGGGCCGCCATGTTCAATTGGATGGTTCGTTCCAGCCTGCACAACCGGCTGATCGTGCTGGCGCTGGCGGCGCTGCTGATGGTCTACGGCGCCATGACGGCCTGGCGCACGCCGGTGGACGTGTTCCCCGATCTCAACAAGCCCGTGGTCACGGTGCTGACCGAGGCCGGCGGCATGGCACCGCAGGAGGTGGAGCAGCTCGTCACCTTTCCCATCGAGATCGCGCTCAACGGCATGCCGGGTGTGACGCGCGTGCGCTCGACTTCGGGCGTGGGTTTGTCCATTGCCTATGCCGAGTTCGACTGGGGCACCGACATCTACCGCAACCGCCAATTGGTGGCCGAGCGCCTGGCGCTGGTGCGCGAGCGCCTGCCCGCGGGTGTGACGCCGGTGATGGGGCCGGTCTCGTCCATCATGGGCGAGATCATGCTGGTGGCGCTGCCGCTCAAGGCCGGGGCTGACACGGCCACGGCCATGCAGGCGCGCGAGTACGCCGACTTCGTGCTGCGCCCGCGCCTGCTGTCCATCCCCGGCGTGTCGCAGGTCATCCCGATCGGCGGCGAGGTGCGCCAGCTGCGGGTGGAGCCGGACACGGCACGTATGGCGCAGTACGGCGTGACGCTGACGCAGGTGGAACAGGCGCTGCGCGGCTTCGCAAGTAACGCGGGCGGCGGTTTCATCGACCTGAACAGCCGTGAGTACCTGATCCGCCACGTGGGCCGTACCCAAAAGGTGGAAGACCTGGCCGGTGTGGCCGTGGCCTGGAAAAACGGCCGCCCCATCCAGCTGCAGCAGGTGGCGACGGTGCGTTTCGCCGCCGCGCTCAAGCGTGGCGACGCCGGCTACAACGGCGAACCGGCCGTGGTGGTCAGCGTGCAGAAGCAGCCCACCGCGGACACGGTGAAGCTGACCGCGGCCGTCGAGGCTGCGCTGGCCGAACTCAAGCCCGGCCTGCCGCCGGGCCTGAGCGAGCCGCGTGTGCTGTTTCGCCAGGCGGATTTCATCAAGGCCTCGATCGGCAACGTGAGCGAGGCACTGCGCGACGGCGCCATCATGGTGGCCATCGTGTTGTTCGCCTTCCTGCTGTCGGCACGCACCACGCTGATCTCGCTGGTGGCGATTCCGCTTTCGCTGGCGGTGACGGCGCTGGTGTTCCATTGGCTGGGGCAGTCCATCAACGTGATGACCCTGGGCGGCCTGGCGATTGCCATCGGTGAACTGGTGGACGACGCGGTGGTGGACGTGGAGAACATCCTGCGCCGGCTCAAGCAGAACCGCAGCGCAGAACATCCGCACAGCGTGTTCCAGGTGGTGCTGCGCGCCAGCGTGGAGGTGCGCTCAGGCATCGTCTACGCCACCGTCATCGTGGTGCTGGTCTTCGTGCCGCTGTTTGCGCTGCCGGGCATCGAGGGGCGGCTGTTCACGCCGCTGGGCATCGCCTATATCGTGTCCATCCTGGCGTCGATGCTGGTGTCCATGACGGTCACGCCGGTGCTGAGTTATTACCTGCTGCCCCACATGAAACGGCTGGACCACGGCGATTCGCCGCTGGTGGGCTGGCTCAAGGTGCAGGACACACGCCTGCTGCACTGGTCTTTCGGCCATGCGCGCGCGCTCATTGCCGCGGCGGTGGTGGCCGTGCTGCTGGCGGCGGCCTCGGTGCCCTTCTTTGCGCGGGCCTTCCTGCCGGCTTTCAACGAGGGCACGCTGCTGGTTTCGGTGCTTCTGAATCCAGGAACATCGCTGGCAGAGTCCAACCGCATCGGTGCGCAGGCCGAGTTGCTGATCCGGGACGTGCCGGAGGTTCTGCAGGTGGGCCGGCGCACTGGCCGCGCCGAACTGGACGAACATGCCGAGGGGGTGCACACGACCGAGGTGGACGTGGACCTGAAGCGCAGTCAGCGGGATCGCGAAGAGGTCATGGCTGATATTCGCCAGCGCCTGGCCGTGCTGCCGGCGCAGGTGGCCATCGGCCAGCCCATCTCGCACCGGCTGGACCACCTGCTGTCGGGGGTGCGCGCGCAGATTGCCATCAAGATCTATGGCGACGACACCGACACCCTGCGCGGCCTGGCCGAGCAATTGCGCGCCGGCCTGACCACCGCCCACGGCCTGGTGGACCTGACCGTGGAGAAGCAGGTGCTGATTCCGCAGATCACCGTGCGACTGGACCAGGCGCGCGCCGCGCAGGCCGGGCTGGCGCCGGGTGAGGCCATTGCCGCGCTGCAGGCCCTGACCGATGGCGCGCATGCGGCGCAGATCGTCGACGGCGCACGTCGTTACGACCTGGTGCTACGCCTGCCCGATGCGCAGCGCAGCCCGCAGGACCTGGCGCGCACGCTGATCGACACGCCGGCCGGGCGCCTGCCGGTGAGCAGCATCGCGACCGTAGAGGAGGGCGATGGTCCCAACCAGATCGGGCGCGAGAACGGCCGCCGCCGCATCATCGTCTACGCCAACACCGACGGCACCGACATGGCCCACGTGATCGAGGACATCCGCGGCGTGATCGCGCAGCTGCCCCTGCCCAGCGGCACCTTCATCAGCCTGGAGGGGCAGTTCCAGGCGCAGGAGGCGGCCACCCGGCTGATCCTGGGGCTCTCCGTGGTCTCGCTGGCCATGATGTTCCTGGTGCTGTACTCGCGCTACCGCTCGGCGGTGCTGGCCGGCATCGTGATGGCCAACATCCCGCTGGCGCTGATCGGCTCGGTGATCGCCATGTGGATCGCCGGGGTGAGCCTGTCGGTGGCGTCCATGGTGGGTTTCATCACCCTGGCGGGCATCGCCACGCGCAACGGCATCCTGAAGATCAGCCACTACATCAACCTGTGCCAGTTCGAGGGCGAGACCTTCGGCCCCGCCATGATCGTGCGCGGCTCGCTGGAGCGCCTGACGCCCGTGCTGATGACGGCGCTGGTGGCGGCCTTCGCGCTGACCCCCTTGCTGCTGGCGGCCGATGCGCCGGGCAAGGAGATCCTGCACCCGGTGGCGGTGGTGATCTTTGGCGGGCTGGTGAGCTCGACGCTGCTGGACACGCTGCTCACGCCGGTGCTGTTCTGGCTGCTGGGTGAAAAGCCGCTGCAGCGCCTGCTGGCGGGGAACGACGAGGACGCGGGCCAGGGGCGGGAAGCGTATTGAGTTTCAGGGCCCACCGGCGCCGCCTCTTGTGAAGTGCGCCGAAGACGATGGAGTAAGCACCATGAAAAAATTTCTGACAGTGTTTGTGCTGGCGTGGGCCGGCCTGGGGCTCAACCTGGCCTGGGCGCACGGTGAGGTGAAGGCCAGCCACGGCGGCGTGGCGCAGGAGGTCAACGACCTGGTGTTCGAACTGGTGTCGCACGCCGGCGGCGCCGCGATCTACATCGACGACCACGGCCAGGCCGTGAAACCCGCGGGCATGAACGGCAAGATCACCGTGCTGCAAGGCGGCGAGAAGAAGGACTACCCGCTGGTCCCGGGTGCGGACCGCATCGAGGTGCCGGGCCTCACGCTGGCCAAGGGCGCGCGGGCCGTGGCCGTGATCAGTGGCGTGGGCGGCAAGACCGTGACGGTGCGTTTCAGCCTCAAATAAGCCGTGCGCCGGCAGGGACGGCGCACTTTGCCTACACTGCGCGCTCTGCTTGCCCATCGCAGGCGTTCCCCTTTTTTAGCGAGACCCCACCATGAAACTCTTCCTCAAAGCCGGCGCCTGCTCCCTCTCTCCCCACATCGTGCTCGAAGAGCTGGGCCTCCAGTACGAGACCGAGCTGGTGGACCTGAAGGAGAAGAAGACGGCCTCGGGTGCCGACTTCCTGGCCATCAACCCCAAGGGTTACGTGCCGGCGCTGCAGCTGGACGACGGCAGCGTGTTGACCGAAGGCCCGGCCATCGTGCAGTACCTGGCCGACAGCCAGCCCGCCAAGAAGCTGGCCCCGGCCAACGGCACGGTGGAGCGTTACCGCCTGCAGGGCTGGCTGACCTTCATCGGCACCGAACTGCACAAGACCTTCAGCCCCCTGTTCAACCCGGCCGCGCCGCAGGAGTGGAAAGAGGTCTGCCGCGCCAACATCGAGCGTCGCCTGAAGTACGTGAATGAGCAGCTGACTGGCCGCGACTACCTGATGGGTGCGGACTTCAGCGTGGCCGACGCCTACCTGTTCACCGTGGTGGGCTGGACCCGGGTCGTGAAGATCGACATCAGCGGCCACACCAACCTCACGGCCTACATGGCCCGTGTGGCCGCCCGCCCGGGCGTGCAGGCCGCGATGAAGGCCGAAGGGCTGGTCTGAGGCGGCGCGGTCGCGCTGCTTCGGATCAGGCCACCAGCATGGCCACGAACCAGACGGCCGCCACGGCCATATCGGCAGGTCGCCGCCACGGCGATCTGCCCACCGCCAGCAGCAGGAACAGGTTGTAGGGCAGCGGCGCGAAATGCAGGCCCCAGGCCCAGGCGCCCGGGCCGCCCTGCGCGACGACCATCAGACCGGCGAAGCTGAACAGCAGATTGACGAGCGTGCCCACGCCCATCATGTCGCGCCACAGGAGTTGTGCGCGTGGGCTCCGGCCGCGCCAGCGGTCGAGCAGGAAGGTGTGCAGTGGCAGAAGCATGCGGCATCTTACTGACCGGCTGCGCCATCACGCCTTGCGCTAGCAGCTAGATCGTCTGCTTTGGGGCGCAGGTGCCGGGGCGTGGCTACACTGCCTGTGTGCCCGCGCGGCACGTTGGCCCCTTCCGCTTCGACCGATCAGCACCCATGACTTCCAAGACCCGTGACCCTGCCGCCGCCAGCACGGCGCGCCCCAGCGGCTGGCTGATGGCCACGCTGCTGCTGCAGATCACCTTCGGTGTCGTGGCCATGACGCTGTGCCTGCCCTCGATGCCAGCCTGGGCTGCGGAATTCCAGACCAGCCAGGCCAGCGTGCAGCTGACCTTCAGTGCCTATGTGGCGGCCTTCGGCGGCCTGCAGCTAGTCTACGGCCCGTGGTCGGACCGCATCGGGCGCAAGCCCCTGCTGCTGGGCGGCATGGCGCTGGTGCTGCTGGGCTCGGTGATTGCGGCGCTGGCGCCCAACCTGGCGGTGCTGGTGCTGGGGCGTGTGCTGCAGGGCGCGGGCGGCGCGGCGGGTATGTCGGTGGGGCGGGCCATGGTGCAGGATTTTTTCAGCGGCCGCGAGCGCACGCGCATGATGGCCTACGTGGGCATGGCCATGGGCACCTGCCCGCCGCTGGCCACGCTGCTGGGCGGCCAGGTGCACGTGAGCCTGGGCTGGCAGGCCAATTTCTGGATCACGGCACTGCTGGCAGCACTGGCCCTGCTGGCGGCCTGGCGCGGCCTGCCGACGCGCAAGCCCGTGCACGCGACCACGACGCACTGGCTGACCGCGCTGTTCAGTGCCTACGGGCGGCTGCTGCGCGAGCCGGCCTTCCTGTGCTACGTGCTCATCATGGCCATGCTCACCTCGGCCTTCTACTGTTTCCTCTCGGGCGCGCCCATCGTGCTCACGCATTACGGGGTGACGCCGGACCGCATGGGCTGGTACATCATGGCGGTGCCCATCCCCTACATCTTTGGCAACATGCTGACCAGCCGCCTGGTGCAGCACATGGGCGACCGCCGCCTGATGGGATGGGGTTTCTTTGCCGTGCAGGCCGGCCTGTGGCTCATGCTGCTGCTGGCCTGGGCGGGTTTGCACACGCCCTGGGCCTTTGCGCTGCCGCTGGCCCTGCTGGGCCTGGGCCACGGCCTGATTGCGCCGCCGGCCATCTCGGGCTCGGTGGGCCTGATCCCCGCGCTGGCCGGTGCCGCCGCCGCCGTGGCCGGCGCCTCGCAGCAGGTGATGGGGGCCTTCGGCAGTTACATGGTGGGCGTGCTCGACCACGAGGGCCCGGTGAACCTGGGCCTGCTGATGATGGGCTTTTCGCTGATGGGCGGCGTGGCCCAGCTGCTGCTGCGTTACGCAGTGAAGCACAAGCCGCTGGTGGTCTGAAGCGCTGCCGCAGCGACGCGGCCAGCGGCAGGGCCGAGGGGCGAAAAAAAAGGAGTCCCTAAGGACTCCTGAATCTCGTTATCAGCCATCGCCATGCATGGAAGTTGCTGGCGACAAGGCGACTATAAGGGCGCAACCCTTTCCACACCTTAGACCCAAGACACCCCTGTGGTTATTCGCACCGGATCGGTGCCACAGCGGCACGCATGCCCTTCAGTCGCGCTTGCCGGTGCCGAGCTTGCGGTAAACCGTGGCGCGGCTGATGCCCAGGTTGCGTGCGGCCTGGGCCACGTTGCCGCGCGCCTCTTCCACGGCCTTGCGGATCAGGCTGCTTTCCACGTCGCGCAGCGGCAGGGTGGTGGCGCCCGGTGTGCTCGTGGTGCGAGGTGCCATGGCCGGGCTGGCGCCGCGGCCCGCCAGCTCGGCGCGCGCCTGCAGGCGCAGGCCGGACCACAACGGCACTTCCACCGGCTGGCCCTGGCGCGCGGCGTCGAACAGCATTTCCCAGGGCAGGGCGAAGAGGTCGCGGCTGTGCAGTTCGTGGTGCGGGCCGCCCAGCATGGGCAGCAGCTGGCGTGCGGCGCGGTTGGAGGCGCAGACCATGCCATCGGCATCGAGCGCGAGCAGGCCGTCGGCGTCGTCGCCCAGCGGCATGCCGGGCCAGTTCAGGCGCAGCAGCAGGCGGTGCGGGCGTTGCAGCATCAAGGCGTTTTCGATGCGGCGTGCGGCGTGGGTGGCCAGGTGGCGCAGCTCGGGGCGCTCGGCGGCTTCCACGCCGGTGAGGTCGAGCATGCCGACGCAGCGGCCGTCGGGCCCGAACAGGGGCGAGCCGGCGCAGCTGTAGACCGAGGTGTCCTGGAAGAAGTGTTCACCGCGGTGCAGCCACACCGGCTGCAGTTCGCGCAGCGCGGCGCTGATGGCGGTGGTGCCCACGCTCTTCTCCGACAGGTCCACGCCGACGCGCGTGATGAGCGCGGCGCGGCGGTCGCTGCGGTCGATCGGGCCGTCGGTGTCGATCACCACGCCTTCGTGGTTGGTGAGGATGGCGAAGTAGCGGGTCTCGGCCAGCGCGCTGCCCAGCTGCTTGAGGATGGGGCGCGCGGCCTGCATGAGCTTGTGGTTAGCCTCCGAGGCCTGGCGCATGACGGCGGGGGTGACGGCTTCGAAGTTCACGCGCTCCTGCGGGCGCAGGCCGAGGGCCAGGCAGCGTTGCCAGCTCTGCGCGATCCAGGGCTCCACCAGGCCACCGGCCAGGGGCGAGGCTTCCTGCATGGCCAGCTGGCGGGCCTGCGCGATACGCGCCAGGCGCGAGACGGGCTGGGTGCTGGGGATGGACGACATGGCGGGCGGCGGTATGGCGGCGTATCTGGCGAGCATCATGCCAGCCTTTGTGCGGTGTTGCATTTTGAGAATAAAGCGCGCCAGCGGAATAGCCGACTAGGGTTCTCCCTAGTCGTTGCGTAGGGCCGCAATCCAAGAATGCTTATGCACACAGGTTCATAGGCAAAGTGCGCGGGCCAATCGCCCCGCACGACGATCCAAGGAGACACACATGCAAAAGGTGTTGCACATCAACGCAGACAAGTGCACCGGCTGTCTGCAGTGCGAAATGGCCTGTTCTTTCGAGAACTACGGCACCTTCGCCACCGCCAAGTCGCGTATCAAGGTATTCGACTTCCACCACACCGGCAAGAAAGTGCCCTACACCTGCACCCAGTGCGACGAGGCCTGGTGTCTGCATGCCTGCCCGGTGGAGGCGATCACCGTCAACAAGGAGACCGGCGCCAAGGTGGTGAACGATTCCACCTGTGTGGGCTGCAAGGTCTGCACAATCGCCTGCCCCTTCGGCACCATCAACTACGTGCAGGAAACCGGCAAGGTGCAGAAATGCGACCTGTGCGGCGGTGAGCCGGCCTGTGCCGATGCCTGCCCGACCGGTGCCATCACCTTCATCGACGCCAACTGGACCGGCCTGGGCAAGATGGAACAGTGGGCCAACAAGCTCGGCAACCAACCCTCTGCGGCTTAAGGAGAACGACTATGTCTTGGGCAGGAAAAATTCTCCGCGTCGATCTGACGAAGGGCACCGTGACCTCGGAGCCGCTGAACATGGACTGGGCGCACGCCTACCTGGGCTCGCGTGGTCTGGGCTCCAAATACCTGGTGGAAGAGGTGGACGCCAAGGTCGACCCGCTGTCGCCGGGCAACAAGATCATCTGGGCCACCGGCCCGCTGACCGGCACCATGGCCTCCACCGGTGGGCGCTACACCGTCATCACCAAGAGCCCGCTGACGGGCGCCATTGCCTGCTCCAACTCGGGCGGCTACTGGGGCGCCGAGTTCAAGATGGCCGGCTGGGACATGGTGATCTTCGAGGGCAAGAGCCCGAAGCCGGTCTACCTCTACGTGAACGACGACGTGGCTGAATTGCGTGACGCCGGCCACCTCTGGGGCCAGAGCGTCTGGAAGACCGAAGAGGCGCTGAAGAAGAGCCTGCAGGACCCGCTGCTGCGTGTCTCCAGCATCGGCAAGGCCGGTGAGAACGGCGTGCTGTTCGCCGCAGTAGTCAACGACCTGCACCGCGCGGCCGGCCGCTCGGGCGTGGGCACGGTGATGGGCAGCAAGAACCTGAAGGCGATTGCCGTGCGCGGCACCAAGGGCGTAGGCAACATCCGCGACCCGAAGGCCTTCATGAAGGCCGTGAAGGAGAAGAAGCAGATCCTCAAGGACAACGCCGTTACCGGCCAGGGCCTGCCGGCCTACGGCACCCAGGTGCTGATGAACGTGATCAACGAGGTGGGCGCGCTGCCCACGCGCAACCACCAGGACGTGCAGTTCGAAGGCGCCAAGGACATCTCGGCGGAAGCCATGGCCACGCCGCGCAAGACCGACGGCAAGAAGCAGCTGGTGACCAACCAGGCCTGCTTCGGCTGCACCATCGCCTGCGGGCGCATCAGCAAGATGGACGAGGGCCACTTCACGGTGGCCAACAAGCCGCAGTACTGGGGCGCCTCTGGCGGCCTGGAGTACGAAGCGGCCTGGGCGCTGGGCGCGGCCAACGGCGTGAACGACCTGGAGTGCTTGCAGTACGCCACCATGATCTGCAACGAGGAAGGCATCGACCCCATCAGCTTCGGCGCCACCGTGGGCGCGGTGATGGAGCTGTATGAAAAGGGCGTGCTGACCAAGGAGCAGATCGGCATCGAGGCGCCCTTCGGCTCGGCCAAGGCGCTGGCCTTCCTGGTGGACGAGACGGTGCACGGCCGCGGCTTCGGCAAGGAGATCGGCCAGGGCAGCAAGCGCCTGACTGCCAAGTACGGCCACCCCGAACTGTCCATGACCTCCAAGGGCCAGGAGTTCCCGGCCTACGACGGGCGCGGCATCCAGGGCATTGGCCTGGCCTATGCCACCAGCAACCGCGGTGGCTGCCACCTGCGCGGTTACACCATCGCCTCGGAAGTGCTGGGCATCCCGGTCAAGACCGATCCGCTGCAAAGCGATGGCAAGCCCGAGCTGGTGAAGGCCTTCCAGGATGCCACCGCGGCTTTCGATTCGTCGGGCCTGTGCGTGTTCACCACCTTTGCCTGGGGCCTGGCCGACCTGGCGCCGCAATTGCAGGGTGCGATCGGCGAGCAGTACACGACCGAGGAGCTGGAGAAGATCGGCGAGCGCATCTGGAACATGGAGCGCGAGTTCAACAACCGCGCCGGCCTGACCAAGGCCGACGATTCGCTCCCGAAGCGCCTGCTGACCGAGCCGGCCAAGACCGGCCCGGCCAAGGGCAAGGTCAACGAGCTGGCCAAGATGCTGCCCAAGTACTACGAGGTGCGCGGCTGGGACACCGAAGGCCGGCCCACCGCCGAGACCAAAAAACGCCTGGGTCTGTAAGTTGATACCCCCTCTCCCCGCCGGGGAGAGGGCCGGGCTGAGGGGCAATATCTGGAGACCAACATGCACCACGTGATCCTGGGCGCCGGCCCGGCCGGCGTGATCGCGGCCGAGACCATCCGCAAGCAGGCGCCGGATGACCGCATCACCCTGGTGGGTGAGGAGCCAGAGGCGCCTTACTCGCGCATGGCCATCCCCTACCTGCTGATCGGCAACATCGGCGAGGAAGGCACCTTGCTGCGCAAGGGCGCCCGACACTACAGCGACCTGCGCATCGAGGCTGTGCGGGCCAAGGCCATCCAGCTGGATACGAAGACGAAGCAGGTCACGCTCGACAACGGCCAGTCCCTGGCCTTCGACACCCTGCTGATCGCCACCGGCTCCAACCCGGTGAGCGCGCCCATTCCCGGCATCGACCTGCCCGGCGTGGAGAGCTGCTGGACGCTGGCCGATGCGCGCGCCATCCAGGCACGGGCGGCCAAGGGCGCACGCGTGCTGCAGATGGGCGCAGGTTTCATCGGCTGCATCATCATGGAAGCGCTGGCCGCACGCGGTGTGGCGCTCACCGTGGTGGAGATGGGCGACCGCATGGTGCCGCGCATGATGGGGCCGGCCGCTGGCGGCATGATCAAGCAGTGGGTGGAGGCCAAGGGCGTGGCGGTGTACACCGGCACCAAGGTGGAATCCATCGCGCAGGGCGCCGGCCAGACCCTGGACGTGAAACTCTCCAACGGCAAGACGCTCAACGTGGACCTGGTCATCAGCGCCACCGGCGTGAAACCGGCGATCGGCTTCCTGGAGAAGACGGGCGTGAAGTGCCTGCAGGGTGTGCTGACCGACGAGCACATGCAGAGCAATGTGCCGGGCATCTACGCCGCGGGCGACTGCGCCGAGGCCTTTGACAAGGTCAGCGGTACCACGGTGGTTAGCGCCATCCAGCCCAACGCGGCCGAGCAGGCGCGGGTGGCGGCACTCAATATGGCCTTGCAGAACCGGCCGGGCAAACGCGCCGTGCTGCGCGGCGTCACGCAGATCAATGTGCTGGACACCCTGGGCCTGATCTCCACGAGCTTCGGCAACTGGCAGGGCGTACCCGGCGGTCAGCACGCCGAGTTGACCGATGCGCCGGCCTGGCGCCACCTGAGCCTGCAGTTCCAGGACGACGTGATGGTGGGCTGCAACAGCGTGGGCTGGACCGAGCACGTGGGTGTGATGCGCGGCCTGGTCGAAGGCCAGGTGAAACTCGGCGGCTGGAAGGACGAACTGCTCAAGGACCCCACGCAACTGGTGCCGGCCTATCTCGCCTGTGCCCAGGCGCAGGGCCAGTGGAGCGGGGCGGACGATGCGCGTCGGCGTGCATGACGGCCTGTTTTCAACGGTCATGCTGTTTCCGTTCAGGCTGAGCCTGTTGTAGCCCTCGCCGTGCCGATGAAGATCACCTTCAAGCTCTTCGCCTCGCTGACCGACTACCTGCCCTCGCAGGCGCGCGGCGACAACCAGATCGCCGTGGACGTGGCGCCCGGCGCCACCATCACGCAGGTGATCGAACCCTATGGCCTGCCGCCCAAGCTGGTGCACCTGGTGCTGGTCAACGGCGTCTACATACCACCCGAGCAGCGGGCCTCGCGCGCGCTGGTCGAAGGCGACGTGCTGGCGATCTGGCCGCCGATTGCCGGCGGTTGATGACGCTCCGTTCAGGCTGAGCCCTTCGAACCCGCTCAGGACAGGCCTGTCGAAGCCCCGCGAAACTTCCGCCCGTGCAATCCTTCTACCCCGATACCTTCGAGCGCGACATGGCCTGCACCGAGGCCGAATGGCTGTCGTGGCTGCCGCGTGCGGTGGGCGAGCATGCGCGTGAGGTGCGTGGTGATTCGGCCCGTGTCACGATCGGTGCCGGAGAGCTGCAACTGGACTGGCGCGTGGAGCCCCCGCGCGTGATCGCCCTGATGCGCCTGCCACGCCTGACGCTGCGTTTTGCCTTCAGCGGTGTCTCTGAGGCCGAGCGCTACGCTTTCATGAAGCGTTTTGATCTGTACACGCAGCGCGGGGGCGGGTAAACCCGAGGTTTCAGGCGTGTGCTCCTGATTCCACTTGCGGTTCAGTGTAACTTTCTTATATGCTCACACACTTAACTATGTGAGCCTTGGCCTTGCAGACCCCGAACGGGCGCGCCGTTGCGGTCGGGCTCACGCCCACTGAACCGAGGTCACCCATGTCACTGACGAAAGCCCACGGACCCTTCTCCACCACCTTGCGCCGGCTGTGGTTCCAGGACCCGGCCGCCGACACGCTGTTCATCAACGACATCGCGGTGCGCATCCGTGCCGGCCTGATGCTGGCGGTGCCCCTGTTCATGGCCTTCACGCTGTACGACGCGGTGTTCGGCTCGCACTGGGTGGTGACCGGCAATTACATCAAGGACACTTTCGATACGGACTTCGACGACCGCATCCTCTACCACGTGGAGGCTGTGCGCCGCACCTACGACTACACGCTGCAGACCTGGGTGCTGCTGTATGCGCTGTTCGAGATGCTGGCCGGCATGTTCGCCATCACCGCGCGTTTCTCGCCCACCATCCTGATCGCCAGCCTGCTGGCGCGTGGCCATGCCCCGGTGTGGAAGCCGCTGACACCCAAGCGTTTTGCCTGGTCGATCGGTGCCAGTTTCATCGCGGTCTGCCTGGTCTTCTTCAACCCGGACACCTTTGCGGGCTGGGTCAATGCGGTGGCCATGCATGCGCTGCTGCCCACCACCGTGAACTACATGCCCCGCTGGATCCCGCTGGTGCTGGTCTGGGTCTGCCTGGGTTTCATGTGGATGGAGACCGTGCTGGGTTTCTGCGTGGGCTGCAAGGTCCACTCCCTGCTGGTGAAGATGGGCCTTATGAAGGACGAATGCGAGGCCTGCAACAACCTGAGCTGGAACGCCTGAGGCAAGCAGCAGTTCGCACCATGCAAAAAGCCGCGCAGGGCGCGGCTTTTTCGTGGCGGGTGCCGCTTGTTTACCAGCGTGCCATCAGGCGGCCCTGGTCTACTTTGGTTTCGATGGGCGTCAGCGGCGTCTTGCCGTTCCTGATGCAGGCGCCGCTTTTGACGTCGAAGGCCCATTCGTGCTTGGGGCAGGTGAGCGTGAGGCCCTGCAGCGCCAGCTGCGGGATGTCGGTGCCCTGGTGCGGGCACAGGCTGTCGTAGACCTTGTAGCTGCTGCCTTCGCGGTAGACGAAGAGGCCGCGGCCCGCGCAGTCCATGCGCCTGACTTCGCCATCGGGCAGGTCGGCGGCGGCCATCACGTCGTGCCACTGGGGCTGCGTGCCGCGCAGCGCCTCGGGTGCAAAACCTGGCAGCTGCATGGCGAGGATGATGTCGGTGGCCCAGACGATCTTGCTCAGGCCCAGGGTGGGAAAGGCCATGAGCAGCGCGTCGATGATCTCCAGGGGCGTGCAGCCTTCCTTGAGCGCGCGCTTGTGGTACTGGCGAAAACCGCGTTCGGTCTGCGCATCGACCTTGGTGATGACGGAGATCAGGTTGCGCGTTTTTGGGTCCAGGTGCTTGCCGGCGTCCTTGAGGAAACTGAAGTAGTGGCCCATGGCCTCGGGGCGGGCCTGGACGAGGTAGTCGAGCGCATCGCTCATCGGTAAACCTCCGTGCTGCGCACTGCGGTGCGATCGACTTCGGGCGGCCGTGCGTCGTTCATGGGTTACTCCTGGAAACGGGGGGCGTGAGGGATGGCAACTGGGCGGCTTCGTCGTGGGTCAGGCGCGTGCGCGCGCCGCTGTCGGTGTCGAACCAGTCCAGCGTGCCATGCAGCGTGACGACGTCGCCGATGATGAGCAGGCAGGGCGACGAAAAGCCGCTGCCCGCCACGCTGGCCGGCAGGTCGGCCAGCGTGCCGGTGAGCACCCGCTGCGTGGCCAGGGTGCCGTGCTGCACGATGGCGATGGGGCGGGTGGCCGGGGCGCCATGCGCGATCAGCTGCTTGCAGATCTGGGGCAGGCCATTGAGGCCCATGTAGATCACCACGGTCTGCTGTGGGCGGACCAGGGCGGCCCAGTCCAGCTCGGGGTTGCCGTCCTTGAGGTGGCCGGTGACGAAGAGGCAGCTCTGCGCGTGGTCGCGGTGCGTGAGCGGGATGCCGGCGTAACAGGCCACACCGCTGGCGGCCGTGATGCCGGGCACCACTTCGAAGGGGATGCCCTGCTCGGCCAGCTTCTGCATCTCCTCACCCCCGCGCCCGAAGATGAAGGGGTCGCCACCCTTGAGGCGCACCACCTGTTTGCCCTCGCGCGCGAGCTGCACCAGCTGGGCGTTGATCTGCTCCTGGCGCAGGGTGTGCTCGTTGCGGCGCTTGCCGGCGTAGATGCGCTGCGCGCCGGGGTTGGCCAGGGCCAGCACGCCGTCGGACACCAGGTTGTCGTAGACCAGCACATCAGCCTGCGCCAGCAGGCGTGCGGCGCGCAGGGTCAGCAGCTCGGGGTCGCCGGGGCCGGCGCCGACCAGGTAGACACGGCCGGTGGGGGGGGAGGGCGTCATCGTGCAGTCCAGGCCTTCAGCGCGCGAGGAACAGGCCCACGCTCTTGAGGCCCACCACGGTGAGCAGCAGCGAGCCGAAGAGATGCAGCGCCGCCGTGCCCAGCGCCAGCGCGTAGCGCGACTGCTGCAGCATGGCCACCACCTCGAGCGAGAAGCTGGAGAAGGTGGTGAGCGCGCCCAGGAAACCGGTGATGAGCAGCAGGCGCCAGGTCGGGTCCAGCTGCGGCAGGGCCTGGAACGTCGCCACGGCCACGCCGACGAGGTAGCCACCGAGAAGGTTGGCGGTGAGCGTGCCCCAGGGCAGCAGGGCGCCGGGGGTGCTGAGCCACAGGCCCAGGCGCCAGCGCAGAAGCGCACCGGCGCAGGCACCGAGGCAGATGGCGAGGACAGGCAGCATGGCGCGAGTTTATCGCCTCGCCGGCTGGAAGGCCTGCACGCCTGTGGCATGCTGCGCCTGTTCTGCAGCGTGCGGCGGCTTGCCCCGCAGGGAAGCCGCGGTCTACGTTGGTGGTCTGGTTAACGGGAGAGTTTTGCTCATGGTGTCTGTAGCGTCGAGCCTTACGCAGGTGGCCCTGGCCACGCACAACTGGGTGCAGCTGTTTGCCAGCGCCGACCCGGACCGCATGGCCGCCCTGTACCTGCCGGACGCCGTGCTCTGGGGCACCTTCTCGACCCGGCTGATCCAGGGGCGGCCGGACATCCGGGCCTACTTCGAGCGGGCTTTCGCCCCCGGCGTGCCGCCGCGGGCCGAACTGGGCGAGCACCTGGCGCGGGAGTACGGTGACGTCGCGGTCTGCACGGGCCACTACACCTTCACGCTGGGCCTGCAGGGTATGCCCCGCACCCTGCCGGCGCGCTTCAGCTTCACCTTCCGCAAGCTGGCGGGCCACTGGCTGATCAGCGAGCACCATTCATCGCTGATGCCATCCGCACCCTAGTGCCTTTTGCGCCGGGGCGTATCATCGTTGGCATGGCCATCCCGCACGCCACTGCCGGTCAGATCATCGACGCCCAGCCGCTGGGCGCGGGCCTGGCGGAGGCGAAGACGGTGGCGCTGTTCAAGGCGCAGGATCTCGAAGTCATGCGCCTCGTGCTGCGGGCCGGCAAGTCGCTGCCGCCGCATCAGGTGGCAGGCGAGATCACGATCCATTGCATCGAAGGCGTGCTCGACGTCAATCTCGACGGTCGCAGCCATGTGCTGCGCGCCGGGCAGCTGCTGTTCCTGGCGGGCGGGGCCCAACACGGTGTGACGGCCATCGAGGACGCCTCGGCCCTGGTGACGATCGCCCTGCGCCGGCTGCCGACACCCTAGCGCAAGCTGTGGGCCGGTGCGGTGTCCGACCGGGCGAGCAGTGCCAGCGAACCTTGGCAGGCCATGGCGAATGCGGTCATGCGCCCGTGCCTTCTCACCCTGACGCGAGGACCCAGCGTATCGCGCTGAGGGCCAGCGCATGGGTGGCGTCGATCAGGGGTACCTCATGCGAGACGCCGGCGCGCGCCAGCGGCAGCTCGGTACAGCCCAGCATGATGGAGCGCGCGCCCCTTTGCTGGAGGGCAGCGATGGCCTGCTCGAGGCATCGCCGGGCGGTATCCATGTCGCCGGACTTGACGGCGCGCACAGCCGGCATGACCCAATCCCTCATCTCCTGCTCCAGGGGCAGGACCCAGTTCAGGTCGGGTTGCCGCTGTGTGTAAATGCCGTGGGCCAGGGTGCCACGGGTTGCCAGCAGGCCGACCGGCTCATGCCGGAGTGCAGCCGGGATTTGCGCCACCGCGGCATCGACGATGTGGATCACGGGAATGCCCAGACAGGCGGACAAGTCGTCGTACCAGGCATGGGCCGTGTTGCAGGGTATGACTAGCGCCTGGGCGCCCGCCCGTTCGATCTGCCGCGCCGCTGCCATCATCGATGGCAGGGGGGAGGGACCGTTGGCGGCGAGTGCATCCGAGCGGTCAGGAATTTGCGGACAGAAATGAACCACCATCGGGACATGGTCCTGGTCCAGGGCGGCCGGCGTCGCTTGCGTCAGCTTGCCGAGAAAGTCGACAGTGGCCAGGGGGCCCATGCCGCCCAGCACGCCCAGCGTTTTCGGAACCTTGTATGCCATGCCGACTGACCTACCTTCCCTTTTCCTTGTTTGCCGGATCCGATTTGCGTGACAGCGGGGACATTATCAACAGGCAAGAGGCTGCCCGGATGGCTGCACACAGACTGTTGCCATTCAGTCCCGCCGCCAGGGCTGGGATAGGATAGTCCGCATGGCTCCACATACCTCCATCACCCAGCTGCCGCGCTGGCAGTTCTGGATCGACCGTGGCGGCACCTTCACCGACATCGTGGGCCGCCGGCCTGACGGCAGCCTGGTCACGCACAAGCTGCTGTCGGACAACCCGGGCCAGTACCGCGACGCGGCGGTGGCCGGCATCCGGCATCTGCTGGGGCTGAAGGGGGATGAGCCCATCACACCCGAACGTGTGGACTGCGTGAAGATGGGCACCACGGTGGCGACCAACGCCCTGCTGGAGCGCAAGGGCGAGCCCACGCTGCTGGTCACCACACGCGGTTTTCGCGACGCGCTGCGCATCGCCTACCAGAACCGCCCGCGCCTGTTTGATCGCCACATCGTGCTGCCCGAGCTGCTGTACAGCGCCGTGGTCGAGGCCGAAGAGCGTGTGGGCGCACGCGGCGAGATGGTGACGCCGCTGGACGAGATGGCGCTGCGTCGCGACTTGCAGGCGCAATTCGATGCCGGCCTGCGTTGCGTGGCCATCGTTTTCCTGCACGGCTACCGCTACACGGCGCACGAGGAGGCGGCCGCGCGCATTGCGCGTGAGGTCGGGTTCACGCAGGTCAGCACATCGCACGGCACCAGCCCGATGATGAAGTTCGTGAGCCGTGGCGACACCACGGTGGTAGACGCCTACCTCTCGCCCATCCTGCGCCGTTACGTGGACCAGGTGGCGGCCGAGATGCCGGGGGTGCGCCTGTTTTTCATGCAGTCGTCCGGCGGCCTGAGCGACGCGCACGTCTTCCAGGGCAAGGACGCCATCCTCAGCGGTCCGGCCGGCGGCATTGTGGGCATGGCCCGCACGGCCGAACTGGCGGGTATGGACCGGGTGATCGGTTTTGACATGGGCGGCACCTCGACCGATGTGAGCCACTACGCTGGCGAGTTCGAGCGCGAGTTCGAGACCCAGGTGGCCGGGGTGCGCATGCGCGCACCCATGATGAGCATCCACACGGTGGCAGCCGGCGGCGGCTCCATCCTTGCTTTTGATGGTGCGCGCTTTCGCGTGGGCCCGCAGAGCGCTGGTGCCAACCCGGGCCCGGCCAGCTACCGGCGTGGCGGCCCGCTGGCCGTGACCGACGCCAACGTGATGCTGGGCAAGATCCAGGCGGCGCATTTTCCGCACGTGTTCGGCCCGGCGGCCAACGAGGCGCTGGACGATGCCGTTGTGCGCGAGAAATTTGCCGCACTGGCGGCACAGACCGGACGCAGCGCGGAGGATGTGGCCGAGGGTTTTGTCAGCATCGCCGTGCAGCAGATGGCCAATGCCATCAAGAAGATTTCGGTGGCGCGCGGTTACGACGTGACGCGCTACACCCTGCAGTGTTTCGGTGGCGCCGGTGGCCAGCACGCTTGCCTGGTGGCCGACGCGCTGGGCATGACACGCGTGCTGGTGCACCCGCTGGCGGGCGTGCTCTCGGCCTACGGTATGGGCCTGGCCGACCAGAACGTGATCCGCGAGCAGGCGGTGGAACTGCCGCTGGAGGCAAACGCCCTGCCGACCATCACTGACAAGCTCGATGTGCTGGCCCAGGCCGCGCGCAGTGAACTGGAGCGCCAGCAGCTCAGTGCGGCCGCGGTCAGCGTGCAGCGCCGTGTGCACGTGCGCTACGAGGGCAGCGATTCGGCGCTGATCGTGGCATACGGCTCGGTGTCGGAGATCACGGCTGCCTTCGAGGCCGCCTATCGCCAGCGCTTCGCTTTCCTGATGCTGGGCAAGCGCCTGATCGTGGAGGCGGTGTCGGTGGAAGCCGTGGTGACGGGAGATGCGCCGGCCGAGCCGCGCCACGTGCTGCACCCGGCACGCGCCGTGCCCAGCCGCGAGACCGTACGTCTGTATTCCGGCGGGTATTGGCACCAGGCGGCCCTGGTGGTGCGCGAGGACCTGCGTGCGGGCGACCGCATCCCCGGCCCGGCCATCATTGCCGAGAAGAACGCGACCACGGTGGTGGAGCCCGGCTGGGAGGCTGAGCTCACGGCCTTGGACCACATCGTGCTCACGCGCCGGGTGCCGCGGGAACAGCGTTACGCCGCCGGCACCACGGCCGACCCGGTGCTGCTGGAGGTCTTCAACAACCTTTTCATGAACATCGCCGAGCAGATGGGCCTGCAGCTGCAGAACACCGCCTATTCGGTGAACATCAAGGAGCGGCTGGACTTCTCCTGCGCGCTGTTCGATACCGTGGGCAACCTGATCGCCAACGCGCCGCACATGCCGGTGCACCTGGGCTCCATGGGCGAAAGCATCAAGACCGTGATCCGCGAGAACGCCGGGAAGATGCAGCCCGGCGACGTCTACGTGCTCAACGATCCGTATCACGGCGGCACCCACCTGCCTGACGTGACGGTGATCACGCCGGTCTATCTGGAGGGCAGGACGGAACCCACGTTCTACGTCGGCTCCAGAGGACACCACGCAGATATTGGTGGCATCACCCCCGGTTCCATGCCGCCTTTCTCGACGCGCATCGAGGAAGAGGGCGTGCAGATCCAGAACTTCAAGCTGGTCGAGCAGGGGCGCTTGCGCGAGGCCGAGATCCTGTCCTTGCTGGCGAGTGGCGAGTACCCGAGCCGCAACCCGCAGCAGAACCTGGCCGACCTCAAGGCGCAGATCGCCGCCAACGAAAAGGGCGTGCAGGAACTGCGCAAGATGGTGACGCAATTCGGCCTGGACGTGGTGTTGGCCTATATGCGCCATGTGCAGGACAACGCCGAGGAGTCGGTGCGCCGGGTGATCACCCGCCTGAAAGATGGCCAGTTCACCCTGCCGCTGGACAACGGCGCGCAGATCAGCGTGGCCATCCGCGTGGATGCCCAGGCCCGCAGCGCCGAGATCGACTTCACGGGCACCAGTGCGCAGCAAAGCAACAACTTCAACGCGCCTACCGCGGTCTGCATGGCGGCGGTGCTCTATGTCTTTCGCACCCTGGTGGATGACGACATCCCGCTCAACGCGGGCTGTCTCAAGCCGCTCAAGGTCATCATCCCGGCCGGCTCCATGCTCAATCCCAACCCACCCGCATCGGTGGTGGCGGGCAATGTGGAGACTTCGAGCTGCATCACCAATGCGCTGTACGGTGCCCTGGGTGTGATGGCGGCCAGCCAGTGCACCATGAACAACTTCACCTTCGGCAACGCGACCTACCAGTATTACGAGACTATCTCAGGGGGCTCCGGGGCCGGCGCAGAGATCGACCGCGCTGGCCGCGTGGTCGGAGGCTTCAAGGGAACGAGTGTGGTGCAGACCCATATGACCAACTCGCGCCTGACCGATCCCGAGGTGCTGGAGTTCCGTTTCCCGGTGCGCCTGCTGGGCTACGAGATCCGCCAGGGCTCGGGTGGTGCGGGCCGCTGGCACGGTGGTGATGGTGGTGTGCGCCGTGTCCAGTTCTTGGAAGCCATGACGGCGGGCATCCTCTCCAATGGGCGCAGGAGCGGCGCCTTTGGTTTGGCCGGCGGCCAGAGCGGACAGCCGGGCATCAACCGCGTGCTGCGCGTCGATGGCCGCTTCGAGGAACTGGGCCACATCGGACAGACGCAGATGCAGCCTGGGGATGTGTTCGAGATCCACACGCCGGGTGGGGGTGGTTACGGCCAGGCCGGCTGATGCCTGCGCAGCCGTCTAAACTGACGCCTTTGCCCGCACCCTGGACCGTTCTTGATGGATATCCTCGTTTTCATGCCGCTCGCGCTTTTCGCGGGCTTCCAGTTCCTCAAGGCGCGCGAGCAGCGCCGTCGTATCTACCTGCTGGGCGGCTACCTCAGCCAGTACCAGATCGAGAAGTTGATGGAGAACGTCACCGAGGGCTACCTGCGCGCGCTCGGCGAGGAGGATCCCGAGCGCCGCGAACAGATCTGGAGCCTGCTGGCCACGGCGGAGACCGAGCTCAGCAGCCAGTTCAATCGCTTTGTCGCCGACTTCTCCAAGGTCTGGAACGAGCAGACCCAGGTCAGCACCCTGGACTTTGCCTTTCCCTATGCCGACAAGCTGTTTCCGCGCAAGACCTTCGACATGCGCCATGCGTTGGCCATCCATGCCGAGGGCATAAGCGCGGCGGCCGAGAACCGGCGCCAGCTTCCGCTGCGCGACAAGGCCTTCACCATGTCGGCGGAGCTTTTTCTCATGCAGCACAGCTGCCACTGGTTCTGCCGCTCGCGTGCGGTGGCCTCGGCGCGCACGCTGGCGCGGCACCAGACCAGCCATGCGCAACTGATTGCGTCGGTTTCGCCGGAGACGCGCGAGGCCTATCGCAAGTTGATCGGCGCCTGAGCCTGATTTTTCACTTGGATACACGAAGAGACGCTAGACTCAAGGCATTGTGTTTCTGTTGTTGATTGGAGTAAGTATGCAATTTTCGAAAAACCTGATGCGCCTCGCGGCCCTGGGCCTGCTGGTGGTGGGCATCACGGGCTGTGCCAGTTCGATGATCGGCGAGCGCATCGGGGCCGACCAGGTCGTGCTGGCCAAGGACAGCGAAGTGGCCAAGTGCAAGTCGCTGGGGCGCTCCACGCTCAGCGTGCTGTCCTCGCTGGGGCCCATCACGCGCAGCGCCGAGGCGGTGGAAGACAACCTGCTGCAGATGGCCCGCAACGAAGCCATCGACAGGGGCGGCGACACCGTGGTCAAGGGCAACTCCCTGGAGTACGGCAAGCGTTCCTACGAAGTCTTCAAGTGCAAGTGAGGCGCTGAACGCACGTCACAAGAAAGCCGGTGGGCAACAAGCCACCGGCTTTTTTCATGGCAGAAGGCACAGCGGCCGGATGCGTATGCCTTACACCAGCAGGGCCAGCAACTGCGCCGTGGAGCGCACGCCCAGCTTGTGCAGCAGGCGGCCGCGGTGCATTTCCACCGTGCGTGGGCTCAGGCCCAGCACGCGCGCGATCTCCTTGCTCGACAGGCCTTGCGCCAGGTGCGCGACGACTTCCCTCTCGCGTGGACTCAGGGACTGGGTGGCACCGGCCGGGTGGTGGATGGGCTCGAACACCCAGACCGCCTGCCGCGCGGGTGCGCTGGCGTCGGAGGCGCGGCCCGTGACGCGGCACCAGAGCATGGCGCCATCACACCGGCGCATCAGGCGTTCGTCGCGGTAGGGCTGGCCGCGGTTCATCTGCGGGTAGCCGCGTTCGCCGATGCGATTGAATTCCTGGGCCGAGGGGTAGAGCAGGGCGATGGACTGTCCGTGCAGTTCCTCCACGTCGTAGCCGAACAGTTCGGCGAAGGCCGGATTGCAGCGGGCGATCACACGCTGGCGGGTGATGCAGAGGGCGACCGGGGCCTGCAGGAAGCCGAGTTCGGCAAGTGCGCGCATGGACTCACTATACGGTATTCATACCGTATAGCCAGCGAAGCCGCTCTTGCCTATCGTTCAGGGCAGTTCCTGAAACTTACGGACCCCCGCCATGAGCCTTGCCCATCTGCTGCTGCGCCACGCCCGCCTGTCCCCGGACCGGCCCGCGATCTTTCACGGCACAAGGCTGCACGCCAGCTATGGCGCATGGGCGGCGCGTGGCGCCGGCCTGGCCCGGCAGTTCATCGAGGCCGGCTTGCAGCCGGGCGACCGCGTCCTGCTGTTCATGAGCAATCACCCGCGCTACCTGGAAATCCTCTGGGCGGCCTGGTGGGCCGGCCTGGTCGTGGTGCCCGTGAATGCCAAGCTGCATGCACGCGAGGTGGAGTGGATCATCGACAACGCAGAACTGGGCTGGGGCTTCGTCAGCGCCGACGTGGCGCCCGGGCCGCTGGCCGGGCTGAAGCGACAGATCGAGGTCAACTCACCCGAGATGGATGCGCTGATGGCGCCGGCGGCGGACCCCTGGGCCCAGCCCGTGGTGCCTCGTGCCGCGGACGATGTGGCCTGGCTGTTCTACACCAGCGGCACCACCGGCCGGCCCAAGGGCGTGATGATCACGCACCGCAATCTGATGACCATGGGGCTCACGTATTTCATCGACGTGGATCCGGTGGCCGCGGACGATGCCATCGTCTACGCCGCCCCCATGTCGCACGGTGCGGGCTTGTATGCCATTCCGCACCTGATGGCGGGCGCGCGGCACGTGGTGCCGGCGTCGGGAGGTGTGGATCCGGCCGAGCTGCATGCCCTGGGGCGCAGGCTGGGCCCGTTCTCGACCTTTGCGGCTCCCACCATCGTCAAGCGCCTGGTGGACCATGCCGAGCAGGCCGGATTGACCCCGGAGGATGCCGCGGCAGCGTGGAAGACCATCGTCTATGGCGGAGCGCCCATGTACGTGGCCGACATCCAGCGCGCGCTGCGTGTGATGGGGCCGCGTTTCGTGCAGATCTACGGCCAGGGTGAAACGCCCATGGTGGCCACGGCGCTGGCGCGCAGCCACCTGGCCGATGCCGGCCATCCGCGCCATCTGGAGCGCCTGGCCTCCGTGGGGCTGGCGCAGACGCCCGTGCAGCTGCGCGTGGCCGACGAGCAGGGGCGTGAGCTGCCGGCTGGCGAGGTGGGTGAGGTGATGGTGCACGGCGACAGCGTGATGGCCGGCTACTGGCGCAATCCGCAGGCCACGGCCGCCGCCATCCGCGATGGCTGGCTGCTCACTGGCGACATGGGCAGCCTGGATGCCGACGGCTTCCTGACGCTCATGGACCGCAGCAAGGACCTGCTGATCAGCGGCGGCTCCAACATCTATCCGCGCGAGGTGGAGGAAGTGCTGCTCACTGCGAGCGGCGTGGCCGAGGTGGCGGTGGTCGGTGCGCCCGATGCCGAATGGGGCGAGGTGGTGGTGGCCTTTATCGTGCCGGCCCGTGCCGGGGCCGCGACGGCTGATGCGCTGGACCGGCACTGCTTGGACCAGATGGCGCGTTTCAAGCGCCCGAAGCGTTATATGTTCGTGAACGAACTGCCCAAGAACAACTACGGCAAGGTGCTCAAGACCGTGCTGCGTGAACAACTCAGGAAGGAGACGGCCACATGATGTCGATGAACCTGCAAGGGAAAAGAGCCCTGGTGACGGGCTCGGTCCAGGGCATAGGCTTGGCGATTGCCCGCAGCCTGGCCGGGGCCGGGGCGCAGGTGGTGCTGCACGGCCTGCCGGACGGGACCGTGCATGCGCAGGCGTGCCGGGAGATCGGCGCCCTCTGCGGGCGGCCCGTCGTGTCCCTGACGCAGAACCTGGCCGACCCGGTGCAGGTGGCCGACATGATGGCCCGCGTGCTGGCGGACGGACCGCTGGACATCCTGGTCAACAATGCCGGCATCCAGCACACGGCGGCCCTGGTGGAGATGCCGCGCGAGCGCTGGGACACGATCCTGGCCATCAACCTGTCGGCCGCCTTCGACACCATGCGCCTGGCCCTGCCGGGCATGCTGGCGCGGGGTTACGGGCGCATCGTGAACATTGCCTCCGTGCACGGGCTGGTGGCCTCAGTGCACAAGGCGCCCTACGTGGCGGCCAAGTTCGGACTGGTGGGCCTGACACGCGTGGCCGCGCTGGAGGCCGCGCAGGCCGGCAACCGCGCCAGCGGCGGGGTGACCGCCAACTGCATCTGCCCGGGCTGGACCGAGACGGCCATCATCGAGCCGCAGATCCAGGCGCGCGCCGCGCAGTTCAATGGTGACCGCGAGGCCGGCATCCGCGACCTGTTGCGTGAGAAGCAGCCCAGCGGCCGCACCTCCACTCCCGAGGAGATTGCGCGTACCGTGACCTGGCTTTGTGATCCCGCGGCGCACAACCTCACGGGGACCGCCATCCCCATCGACGGTGGCTGGACGGCGCAGTAGCGGGCAGCGGGTGGTCAGGCCTGGCGGGCCAGCCACTTCACGTAATGGGCCACGCCGGTCTGCACATCGGCAAAGCTGTGGTCACAGCCGGCGGCGCGCAGCTTGCCCAGATCCGCCTGGGTGTAGCACTGGTACTTGCCGCGCAGCGCGTCGGGGAAGGGGATGTAATCGATCATGCCGCCATGGGCCGCCTCGGCCAGCGACAGGGGGGCGTCCCCCTTGAGGCCGCGCAGTGTATTGAGCACGCTCAGCGCCACGTCATTGAAGGGCTGGGCTCGGCCCGAGCCGAGGTTGAACACGCCGCTCTTGTCCGGGTGGTCGAAGAACCAGAGGTTGACGGCCACCACGTCGTCGATGAAGACGAAGTCGCGTTTCTGCTCGCCGCGGGCGTAACCCCCGTACTCGCCGAACAGCTTGACCTTGCCTTCCGTGCGGAACTGGTTGAACTGGTGAAAGGCCACGCTGGCCATGCGGCCCTTGTGCTGCTCGCGCGGGCCGTAGACGTTGAAGTAGCGGAAGCCCGCCACCTGGGTCTTGGCGCGCTCGAAGTTGTCGCCCAGCTCGCGGCGCATGCGCTGGTCGAACAGCAGCTTGGAGTAGCCGTAGACGTTGAGCGGGGCCTCGAACTCGGGCACTTCGCGGAAAGTCTCTGAGTTGCCGTAGGTGGCGGCAGAAGAGGCGTAGAGCAGGCGCGTGCCCTGCGCCTGGCAGGACTGGAACAACTCGCAGGAGAGCGTGTAGTTGTTGTCCATCATGTACTTGCCGTCCTGCTCCATGGTGTCGCTGCAGGCACCTTCGTGGAACACGGCCTCGACCTGGCCGTAGTGGCCTTCCTCGAAGTTGGGATAGAAGTCGTCCATGTCCACGTAGTCGGCGATCTTGAGGTCGGCGAAGTTGCGGAACTTGTCGCCCTGGCTCAGGTCGTCAACGACGATGATGTCGTCGATGCCGCGCGCGTTCAGGCCCTTGACGATGTTGGCGCCGATAAAACCAGCTCCCCCGGTCACTACTACTCTGGTCATCTTGAAATCCTCTTCGATTTAGGGCGCCGCGAACAGCTCGTCGTAGCTGACGGTGGCGGTGCCGAACTTGCCCACGACGATGCCGCCGGCCTTGTTCGCCAGGGGCATGGCCTGGCGCAGGTCCAGCCCGGCACCCACCAGGGCGGCCAGGGTGGCGATCACGGTGTCGCCGGCGCCGGTCACGTCGAACACTTCACGCGCCTGTGCAGCCACGCTGATCTCGCCCGCGGCGTCATAGAGTGTCATGCCCTCCTCACTGCGCGTGAGCAGCAGGGCCTGCAGGCCGAGCTTATCCAGCAGGGCGCGTGATTTGGCACGCAATTCGTCTTCGCTGCTCCAGGCGCCCACCACCTGCTGCAACTCGGCGCGGTTCGGGGTGATGACGGTGGCGCCGCTGTAGCGCGAGTAGTCCGAGCCCTTGGGGTCGATCAGCACCGGTTTGCCGGCGGCCTGCGCGTGCTCGATCATGTGGTGCACGTGGTCCAGCCCGCCCTTGCCGTAGTCGGAGAAGAGCACGGCGTCGTGCTGCGGCAGCAGCTTGAGGAAGTCAGCCGTCTGCGAAGCCAGCACCTCGCTCTTGGGCGAGTTCTCGAAATCGAGGCGGATGAGCTGCTGCTGGCGGCCGATCACGCGCAGCTTGACGGTGGTCTGCAGCGCCGCGTCGCGGCCGAAATGCGGCGTGATGCCGGTCTTGGCGACCAGGGACTCGAGGGTGTGGCTGGCCTCGTCGTCACCGACGACGGTGAGCAGCGTGGCCTGGGCACCCAGGGACACCACATTGCTGGCCACGTTGGCCGCGCCGCCGATGCGCAGCTCCTCGCGCGTGACGCGCACCACCGGCACCGGCGCTTCCGGGCTGATGCGGTCCACCGCGCCATACCAGTAACGGTCGATCATGGCGTCGCCCACCACGAGCACGCGGGACTTGGCGAGTTGTGCTTTGGAGATGTTCATATTGTTTTACCGACGGATGCACCGTGTGCGAAAGCATAGTCGCGGACACCCGCAGAACCGGCTTTGCCGGGCTGCTGGGTGTGCCCCCTTGAGGGGCTGAGGGCCGCGGCTCCAAGCCTGCCTGCGCAGGCTTGGACGTGCCCGAAGAGCCGCAGCCTCCGGCTGGGGCACGTAGGCGAGCTACACGCAGTGAGCGAGAGTCGGGGGTGCTTCATTACAGTTCTTCTACACGGCGTGCGGGGTAGCTGTCCCAGGTCTGGCAGCCCGGGCATTGCCAGAAATGCTGTTTGGCCTCGAAACCGCAGGCGGCGCAGCGGTAGCGGGTGAGCGGCTTGACGGCGTGGTCCAGCGCGCGCTGCACCTGAGGGTGGAACTGCTCGTGCTCCAGCTTCTCGCCGGCGATCCACTTGGCGGCGGCGACCAGCGAGGGCTCGCGCTCGAGGTGGTGCACATACCAGTCGCGAGTGCTGGTATTGCTGCTGCCGGCGGCCGCCTGCAGCGTCACCAGGGCTTCGAGCACGTCCAGGGATGGCGTCTGTTCGTAGATCTCCTGCAGCCTGGCCAGCACGGGCACGGTGCGGCCGCTGGCCACGGCGGCCTGGGCCAGCGGGGCGGCGATCAGCGGAACGGCGGCGGGGCAGGCGCTCAGCGCCTCTTCCAGCGTGACGCAGGCCGCTGCAGCCTGGCCCTGCTCCAGCTGCAGGCGCGCCAGCTCGATGCGCGCGCGCGGGGCCGACGGGGCGGTGGCGATGGCCTGCGTCAGCACGTCCTGCGCCTGAGTGACTTCACCGCGCGTCAGGTGGGCCGCGGCCTGTTCGCACAGGTAGTGCGCCAGGCGGCTGCTGAAGCTGCCGTGCTCGGCATCCTCCAGCTGGCGCGCGATCTCGGCCGCCTGAGGCCAGTCGCGCGAGCGTTCGTAGTTGGCCAGCCGTGCCAGCCGGGCCTGGGCCTGGAAGGGCGTGCCTTCGAGCTTGAGCAAGGCGTCTTCGGCGCGGTCCAGCAGGCCGGCCTTGAGGTAGTCCAGGGCCAGGGCGTGCTGGGCGCGCTGGCGATCGGCCTCGGACAGGTCACCTCGCGAGAGCAGGTGCTCGTGCACGCGCACGGCACGCTCGTATTCGCCGCGGCGGCGGAACAGGTTGCCCAGGGCGAAGTGCAGCTCCGAGGTGTCGGGATCCTGCTGCACGGCCTCGATGAAGGCGTCGATGGCCTGGTCCTGCTGCTCGTTGAGCAGGAAGTTCAGGCCGCGGAAATAGGCCTTGGGGTTGCGCCGGTTCTCGATGCGTAGCTGGCGCAGGTCCAGCCGCGAGGCCAGCCAGCCCAGGATGAAGGCGGCGGGCAGGCCGAGCAGGATCCAGCTCAGGTCAAGATTCATGGGGCGGTTGGATGGTGGTGAGGGCGAGTTCGCTGTCGGCAACAGCGCGGCGGCGCAACTGCCGCGCCGCGTGGCGTTGCTTGAGCCAGCGCGGCAGCATGGCCAGCACGCCGGCGGACAGGCCCAGGGCAAAGGCGGCCAGCAGCACCAGCACCAGGGAGGCCTGCCAGACATGGCCGAAGAACAGGTGCACGCTGACGACCTGCTGGTTGTTCAGGGCGAAGGCGAGCAGGGCAAAAAAAATGGCTGCCCTCAGTATCCACTTCAGCAGCCATGTCAGTTGTTTCATCAATGTCCCCCGGGTGAGGGCATTCTAGCGATTGCGGGCATCAACTTTTCGGTTCGATCGCCTGCATTTCGCTGGTGCGCTGGTCCACCGCTTCGCGCAGGGCCTTGCCCGGCTTGAAGTGGGGGACGCGCTTTTCGGGAATGGCCACGCTTTCGCCGCT
>LNFM01003926.1_pt1 | contig 31768 bp, 25 predicted proteins | sample 596031 | NCBI WGS metagenome assembly LNFM01 (sample SAMN04254537, study PRJNA301005) | activated carbon metagenome | isolation source: dual media filters at the Ann Arbor, Michigan drinking water treatment plant | place: USA: Ann Arbor | reverse complement strand
ACCGCACCCGAGGTGCTCGCGGCTGATCTCACATCGCTCGTGCTCGACTGTGCCGCTTGGGGCGTCACCGACCCGACGCAGCTCTCCTGGCTCGATCCGCCGCCTCAAGGCGCGCTCGCGGCGGCCCGCGCCGAGTTGATCGCGCTTGGCGCTATCGAGAACGACGGTCGTCTGACCGAGACAGGCCGCGCCCTGCGGGATCTGCCGCTCTCACCGCGCCTCGCACGCATGATCCATTCAGCGGCCGAGATCGGCGCAGCCACGGACGCCGCGTTGATTGCGGCCATTCTCTCCGAGCGCGGCGCCGGAGGCATGTCGCTCGATCTCGACGACCGACTGCAGGGATTGCGCCGCGAGCGAGGACCTCGCGCCGATGCCTTGCGCCGCATGGCGTCCGGTTGGGCCGAGATCGGGGCGCGAATGCAACGCAAAGCCGGCACATCGCGAAAGGATGGCCCAGCCTCCACCGCCGCTCTGCTCGCCCTTGCGTTCCCCGACCGCATCGCCAAGGCCAGAGGCGCACGCGGCACGTTCCTGCTCGCCAATGGACGCGCCGGCCTTGTCGATCCCGCAAGCCCGCTCGCCGACGCCTCGTTTCTGGTCGTCGCCGAAATGTCGGGGATCGCCGCCTCGTCACGCATCCTGCTCGCGGCACGGCTCGACGACGGCGATCTCGAACGCATTGCCGGCGACCGTATCGAGGCGCGAACTGAAACGATCTTCGACCCGGCGACCGCCTCACTTCGCGCACGTGCCGAGCGGCGGCTCGGCGCAATCGTGCTCGCCAGCGAGCCTCGCTCCGTGGCCGCCGACGAGGCCTCGGCCATTGCCCTCGCCGAAGGCATCGCCCGGATCGGCATCGATCGTCTGCCCTGGAGCCGTGCTCAGCGCCAACTCCGCGATCGTGTCGCCTTCGTCCGTAACGCGCTGCCAGACGACCAGCGTGCGAGCTGGCCGGATCTGTCCGACGAAGCCCTCGCAACAACGTCCACCACCTGGCTTGCACCATTCATCGTCGGAGCCACACGGCTCGCCGATATCGCCGCCGACCAGCTCGGCAACGCGCTCGATGCACTGCTGCCTTGGTCCCTCAAGCAGCGGCTCGAGGCCGACGCGCCCACCCATTTCGAGGCACCGACCGGCAATCGCCACGCCATCGACTACGAGAGCGATGGCGCACCCGTCGTCGCCTGTCGCGTGCAGGAGCTGTTCGGCCTGAAGACGCATCCGGCAATAGCCAACGGACGCCTGCCGCTCACCTTCCATTTGCTCTCGCCCGCGGGACGTCCCGTGCAGATCACGCGCGACCTACCCGGGTTCTGGGCCGGCTCGTGGCGCGACGTCAAAGCCGATATGAAGGGCCGTTACCCGAAACACGTCTGGCCGGACGATCCGGCCAACGCGACCCCGACTGCGCGTGCCAAGCCGCGCGGCACGTGACCCGAACCAACCGAGTCAGCGAACACCTCAGCCGCCACGTTTGCGCGCGCTCCACGCGATGGCGCCGAGGCTCGCCGCCGACAGCACCAGAACGATCGCCGGTCCACCCGGAACATCGGCCGACATCGAAAGCCACAATCCGACCGCCGCGCCGACGGCACCGATTGCGGCCGCAATGACCACCATCGCCTCGGGCGTCGAGGCGAACGGCCGCGCGGCTGCTGCGGGCATCACGAGAAAGGCCACGATCAGCAGCACCCCGACGATCTTCATCGCGATGGCAACCGTCAGCGCCAGCAGCACCACAAGGGCCGCTTCGGCCCGCGCCACATGAAGCCCTTCTGCCTGCGCCAGCTCCTCGTGCACCGCCACGGCGACCAGCGTCCGCCATAAGGCCGCGATCACACCGAGCACGATGGCGCCGCCGATACCGAGCCACGCGAGATCGCTCCCGCTCACCGCGAGCACGTCGCCGAACAGATAGCCCATCAGGTCCAGCCGTTGTCCGGCCAGCCGCGAGGCCGCAACTATCCCGCCTGCCAGTGCTGCATGCGATAGGATGCCGAGCAGGCTATCGGCTGGCACGATCCGCTGTCGCCCGAGACCGACGAGCAGGCCGCCGATGACCAGCGCGATCACCACCACGCCGAGCGTCAAGTCGATCTCCAGCGCAAGCCCCAAAGCCACGCCGAGAAGGCCGCCGTGCGCGATCGTCGCCCCGAAATAGGACATGCGCCGCCACACGACGAGGCACCCGAGCGGCGCCGCGACAAGACCGACGCCCACCGCCGCGACGAGTGCGCGGACCAGGAACGGCTCAAGCATGAGGCGTGTCTCCGCCACTCGCGCCGCCCGGCGGCAAGGGTTCGCCGCCCAGGCCGTGCGCGTGGTCGTGATGATGTTGATAGATGCCGAACGCCCGCGCGGCATCGCCGAACAGACGGACGTATTCCGGGTGCTGCGCCACGGTTTCCGGAACGCCGTGGCAGCAAACGTGCCGGTTGATGCACAGCACGCGGTCGCTCTGCGCCATGACGACATGCAGATCGTGGCTGACCAGCAGGACGCCGAGCCCTCGTTCGTCGCGCAGGCGTCCGATCAGCGCATAGAGGTCCGCCTCGCCCAGATGATCGACGCCCCGTGCCGGCTCGTCGAGAACCAGCAGCTTTGGCTCTCGCACCAGCGCGCGGGCCAGCACCACGCGCTGCAATTCGCCGCCTGAGAGTTGCGCGAGCTGGCGATCCACGATGCCTCCCGCGCCGACTTCATCGAGGCAGTGCTGCAAGCGGTCACGCGAAACCCTCGCACCGAGTGTGAGAAAGCGCTGCACCGTCATCGGAATGGCCGCATCCCGCTCGAACCGCTGTGGCACGTAGCCGACAGCAAGCCCCGCCGAGCGTGTCAACGTGCCTGCATCCGGCACCTCGAGACCGAGCAGGATCCTCACGAGCGACGTCTTGCCGGCACCGTTCGGGCCAATCAGCGTCACGATCTCACCGGCGGCGATATCGATGTCCACGTGGTCGACGATGCTTCGACCGCCACGCGTCATGGTGAGGCCACGCCCAGAAATCAGCACCTCTCCCGTTCGGGGGGCGACCCGGACCGTAGGTCCTGCCGGCCGAGGGATGTGTTGGTGTCCGCAATGGTCGTGATGATGACCGTGATCGTGCGACGCGTGTTCGTGCGCGTGTCCACCGAGTTCCGACGGCCCTGGACCGGTCTTCTTGTGAGGCTCCTTCATGTCTCTGGCCGGTCCGACCGCGTGCAGGCCGCACAGGCGCCGTTCACCTCGACCAGCGCGTGGCTCATCGTGAAGCCGACGGCGCTCGCTGCCGCCATGATGTCGTCGAAGACACCCGGCCGCGACACTTCGGCCACCGCGCCGCACTGCTCGCAGGCAAGGACGATCTGGCGACGATTGCCACCGTGTGCCACATGGCACGCAAAGAAGGCGTTGCGGCTCTCTAGCCGATGAACCACGCCCGCCGCGACCAGGGCATCGAGCGCCCGATAAATGGAGATCGGCGCCAGTCGCTTGCCGCCTTTGCTCGCGAGTCGCTCGAGCACCTCGTAGGCGCCGACGGCCTTGTGCGAGGCGGCAACCTCCTCGAGCACCTGCCGCCGGAGGTCTGTCAGCCGCAGTCCCTGCCGATCGAATGTCGCAGCCGCGCGCGCGATGACGTCCGCCAGACACGAGGTGTGATCGTGATCCGGAACCGGAAATCCCGTTACGGACGACCTAGGCTTCATCGCGGCGCTTCTCCCCGGTTCGGGCGATCATCTGGCGTGCGACAGGCAAGCGCAACGCGATGTGAATGTATAACATCCCTCGAACCCCATCGCTCGTCTCGATCGGAGCTTTGCGTCTTTTTGCCAATTTGTCGTGTTTTGGTTGGATTTGACGCCAGCTCCTCATGCAATCCACAGCCGCGAGCGGCACCCCAGTAGCCCGAGTAGTCGCAGTCCATGATCCGCGCCAACGCCTATATCATCGCAGCTCGCCGCTCGGCCAATGGTCGTCTAGGGGGCCTGCACCGCAATCGCCGCATCGAGGACCTTGCAACGCCGGTGCTTCTCCAGGCACTCGAGGACGCGCACATCGAGGCGTCCCGCGTTGAGGCGCTCGTCGTCGGAAACACGACGGCCGGCAGTAATCCGGCACGGCTGGTCGCGCTTTTTGCGGGACTTCCCGACCACTGCATCGCGTTGACCATCGATCGTCAGGCGGCATCCGGCCTCGAGGCCGTAACCAGCGCCGTGGCTCGGATCGCGACGGGTGAGGCCGATATCGTCGCTGCCGGAGGCGTCGAGGCGCTGTCGACCGCGCCATGGCGCATCACCAAGCCGCGCACGCTCTACCATCTGCCCCGCTTTATCGGACTTGCCCAGGCTGACAACGGGGAGAGCGCCGACCATGCCATGGTCGAGGCGGCTGAGGCTCTTGCGCGACGCCTCTCGATTCCTCGAAATGCTCAAGACGAGTACACGATCGCCAGCCATATCAAGGCCGCGCTCGCCCGCGACGCTCGGCGACTGTCCCGCGAGATCGTGGCGCTGCGCAATAAGCCCGAGGAGACCCGCGACGAACTCGTAGACGAGCCCGACATCGACGACATGGAAGCCTTTCCCGCCATCATCGGCGACGGCACGATCACGGCCGGCAACTCGAGCCTGCCAGCCGATGGCGCGGCCTTCGTCGTCGTGGTGTCCGAGCGCATCTATCAGAGCCTCGGCCGTCCGCCCGCACTGGTTGTCGAGGCGACCGCCTCGGTCGGCGTCGCACCGAGCGCCGATATCGAGGCTCCGACCGTCGCGGCTCGCCTGCTTGCCGAGCGTCGGGGTTGTCCTCCATTCGCAGATCTCGAAGCCATTGAACTCGGTGAGACGTCCGCTGTCCAGGCGATCGCCTTTCGGGCCGCCTTGGAGCTGCCGGAGCGGATACTCAACGCCGACGGTGGACAGGTCGCTCGTGGACAGCCGGCCGGCGCTGCGAGTGCCGTGCTCGTCGTTCGCCTCTTCACGCGCCTCGTCCGCACGGACGATCTGGCGCCCGGCGCGCGAGGTGCGGCCGTGATCGGCGCGGCCGGTGGTCAGGCCTTGGCCGCATTGTTCGCGAGGGTCTGATTGACGCGCATCGCGGCAGAAGATGAACTCACGCCGAACGGAATTACTCCTCGCGGAATACCCGCTCGCGCCGCTCGTGACGCTCCTGCGCCTCGATCGACAGCGTCGCGATGGGACGCGCATCGAGCCGCTTCAGGCTGATCGGCTCCCCGGTCTCTTCGCAGTACCCATAAGTGCCTTCTTCGAGCCGAGCTAAAGCTGCATCGATCTTCGCGATCAGTTTCCTCTGCCGATCACGGGCGCGAAGCTCTAGCGCGCGGTCCGTTTCGAACGTCGCGCGGTCGGCGATGTCGGCATGTTGCGCGCTGTCCTCGTGCAGCCCTTGCAGCGTCTCGCGGTTCTGCCGGACGATCTCCTCCTTCCAGGCGATCAGCTTGTGCCGGAAGTAGAGGCGCTGGCGCTCGTTCATGAACGGCTCGCTGTCGGAAGGCCGATAGCCCGTCGGCAGCTTCGACCCGCTGGAGCCGGCCTCTCCCGATTTCGTGCCGCCCTTACTCGTGTCGATAGCCTTCACCTTGTCACCCCCTGGTCGACTGCCGATCGCGATCGAGGAACCGTCAGAGCCGTTCGGTCGGCTCAGTGGTGCCGGCGCATCCGATGTCGCCTTGACCTTCCCAACGCCCATCCGCTGGGACTTCTCTTTCGACGTCGCACCGTTCACGGGCTTTGCGACGAGCTCCAGAACGCCGCGAACGTTGCTGGTGTGCCCGACTCCGTTGACCATGCCACTCGCCGATTTGCCGTTCGTTGCCGCAACTCGCCTGACGCTCGTCTCGGCTGCCTCGGCTCGCACGGTCGCACTTCCGCCTTTCGGTGGTTTGGTCCCGTTCGTCGTCTTCCCGGTCCCCTTGGCGACGCGGGCCGGCGCGGACCTCTTCGCAACGAATTCTGGCTTGGAAGTGGCTGCAACAGTCTTTTTTGCGCCAACCGCAGTCTGGCCAGCCGCTGGCCGTGCAACGGTTGTTTTACCCGCTACTTTGGCCGCGGACTTACCGCTGCCGATGGAACGGTTGTCGATTTTTCTGGCTGATTGGTTTGCCGAAAGCGTGGTCTTCTGGGCTGAGCCCGTTCTCGATTTGGCCTTTTGGACCTGCCGGGAAGCCATGGGAGCCCTTACCTCGATCGCTCGACGTCCAAGTTGTCATATATCAGCAGTAGTCGATCTGGTTGCAGCTATTTAAGTCACTGTTTTTGCAAGTCAAGAAAAAGCGCTACGGATTGGTGGCTTGGTAACTACAAGCCCGGTCCAGCCCTGGAATACGCCGTTCATCGCCTTTGATGAGATTGGCAATGCTGGGTAGATGATGACAAAAATATCGCGTTAAGATAGTTTTCAACCTTAAGTAGCAATATACGAATGCCTCGCCGAACGAGGTAATCGGACGAGCCGAACTCGGCATGACAATCCTCGCTCTCCCCGGGCTTTGTCGTGGCGGTACGGCAAATCCGGCGCCGAAAAAGCCGACCCACCCATGCGGCCTTGCGAACCGAGATTGCGCAAGATCCGTCCCACGCCATCCAACTCCCGCCAAGAAGGAGAACTCCCTAACCCGCATTAGGATCTGCTCGCCGCTCGGCACCCGACCCGGCCTTGCGCAAGCCTCCCCCCTCCGCACGGCCACGTCGTGCGCGGGCAGATTCTTCCTGACGCCATCCCCGCACGCAGACGGGGGTGGCGTCATTTTTTTCGGCTTGATTGCGAGGCTGCGTATCCCTTCGCTGCAAACCCGTACAATCCCGAACGCAAGCGGCTTGATGCGCGGCGCGCCAGAACCTAAGCTCGACCGGTTTGATGTGATCGCCGCCCGAGAGAGGTTCCGCACGCCCATGAAATTCACAGGCTCGAAGTCCTACGTTGCCACGGACGATCTCAAGGTCGCGGTCAACGCGGCGATCACGCTCGAGCGGCCGCTCCTGATCAAGGGCGAGCCCGGCACCGGTAAGACGGTGCTTGCGGTGGAGGTCGCCAAGGCCCTCGGTGCGCCCCTCATCGAATGGCACATCAAGTCGACGACCAAGGCCCAGCAAGGCCTCTACGAGTACGACGCCGTCTCGCGCCTCCGCGATAGCCAGCTCGGCGACGAGCGCGTCAAGGACATCCGCAACTACATCAAGCGCGGCAAGCTGTGGGAGGCCTTCACCGCCGACGAGCGTCCGGTACTTCTCATCGACGAGATCGACAAGGCCGACATCGAGTTCCCGAACGACCTCCTGCAGGAGCTCGATCGGATGGAGTTCTTCGTCTACGAGCTGAACGAGACCGTGAAGGCCCGTCGCCGGCCGATCGTCATGATCACCTCGAACAACGAGAAGGAGTTGCCGGACGCCTTCCTGCGCCGCTGCTTCTTCCATTACATCAAGTTCCCCGACCCCGAGACCATGAAGGCCATCGTCGAAGTCCACTTCCCCGGCCTCAAGGGCATGCTCGTCTCCGAGGCACTGAAGATCTTCTTCGACATGCGCGAGGTGCCGGGCATCAAGAAGAAGCCCTCCACGTCGGAGCTGCTCGACTGGCTGAAGCTGCTCCTCAACGAGGACATCGGTCCCGAGACGCTGAAGGAGCGCGACCCGAAGAAGCTCATTCCGCCCCTTCATGGCGCGCTTCTCAAGAACGAGCAGGACGTGCACCTCTTCGAGCGCCTCGCCTTCATGTCCAAACGCCAACCCGCCTCGGGCGGCTGAGGCAGCGCTCACGCGTCACGGAACAACTGGATGCGGATACGATCGAAAGGGCCGTATCTGCAGCCAACCTGCGGATTGCGTCCCAACTTCAAGACGACCTGCTGAGGGTAGAGTATGTCGCTGCGGGTCCCGACTGGCTCGAACCCCAGACGCCGGTAAAGTGCGGCAGCGCGCGGATTGGAAGCAAGCACCTCGATTTCATGTCGGACGGCGCCGGGATATTTCGCGGTACAGGCGGCGATCAGTTTCGTTCCGATGCCTTTCCCTTGCCATTCCTCGTCAATATAGACCTCGTGAATGGTGAGGATTCCGGAAAAGCTCATGCTGGCGCCAGCAAATCCGACAATCTGCTGGTCACCGACTTCTGCAACCAGTGCCGCATGTCTGCGGAGCGGGCGCGACCAGTGGCGCATAGTCGAAGTGCAGTGCACCCACTGACTGTACGCCTCGGCGCCCTTGGCTCCCAGGATATCGCCGTAAGCGGAAATCCAGATGCGATGCAGAAGGGCCTGGACCGGCTCGACATCGGCTGACGTGAGGTGTCGAAAGCGCGCTCCGTGATCCGGTCGCAATGATTCAGCCGCCGAATGATGCAGCAACTCATCTGACGATTCTGAACGCATCGGCAAGCACCTTTGAGCCGCATAAGCCAAGCGAGCGTAGCCTCCCTCGTCGGAACTGAACGTTAATCTGCCCAAGGTCTATTTTTCTCAAAGCTTCACAAAGGTGTCTGTCTGCCACAATTTTGGACGACTTGATCCAGCCCGGCGCCGTGTCTCGCACCCAAAGGGCTCCGGCCCCGCGACGCGTGCGCCCGGGATTTGGGTCGAAGTCCGCCAGGCGCGGGACGGCGTCGCCGCCGGAAGCCTGTTGAGGGGGGCGCGGCTCGAAAGCCGCTGCGGCAAGGCCGCCCCGCCGCATGGTTTCGGTGGCCAGGTTCTTCGCGCCGGATGCCTCGGCCTTCCTGCGCCGATCCCGTTCGCGAATCCGGGCAGCTTCGGCCCAGCTGGTTCGTCAGGGCGCCCGGTGCCGAAGGCATAGAGGCCGCGCGCGCAGCCTGCCTCTGGCCAATCCGGTCCTGGACGTCCTGTTTGCTCGTCGTCCCGGACCCATGCCTTCGCCGCACCGTCCACGGCGAGGCCCGGTCGGGCCCTAGTGTCCCGTCTCGCAATTGCCGACGACATTGCGGCAACCTCTCTCGGCAATTGCGAGACATAAGGGTCACTAGCATTATCATTAGCTTAGTGTGGCGCTTGTCTCGCAATTGCCGACTCCGAGCGTGCCGGAAGTTCTGGTCGGCAATTGCGAGGCGCCACACTGGCGTCGCGGCGAAGTGACGACAGAATGCGGGACGCCGGACACCCGGGGACAAGTTCGCGGGCGCGTCTCGCATCGCGGTTAGTTAAAAGAGCGGCACACCTGACCGGTCGTCGGCCGCGCTACGTCGCCTATGCGGCCAGCACGTGCGCGCTCTCAGCGGGCCATACCAGGGTGCGCTCGTCGCCCGGCGATGACGGATTCGCGTAGAACTCATGGTCGGGAATGAGCGCCGACGCCTCGACGCCGCTCGACGTCGCGAACGCGACTCGCACATGAGGACCCTGATACTCGAGGTTGGAGATGCGCCCCCGCAACCCGCGCTCGGCCGTCACGGGCTCGAGCCGGCAATGGTCGGCCCTGACCGCGATCGATCCGCTGGCGCCGGGCAGCACGTTGTGGCCGCCGATGAAGCGGGCGACGAAGGCGCTGGCTGGGCGCTCGAACACGTCGCGTGGTGTCCCCGACTGCGCGATGCGGCCGTTGTCCATCACCACCATCATGTCGGCGAGCGCCATGGCCTCGTCCTGCGAATGCGTCACGTGGATGAACGAGATCTTGAGTTCACGCTGCAGCCGCTTCAGTTCCTCCCGCATCCGCACCCGCAGGAATGGGTCCAGCGCCGAGAGCGGCTCGTCGAGCAACAGCACGCGCGGCTTCGTGATCAGCGCCCGCGCCAGGGCGATCCGCTGCTGCTGTCCGCCGGAAAGCTGTGCCGGATAGCGGGTCGCATACGTTTCCATTTGCACCAGCTCGAGCATCGCCTGGGCGCTGGCGTGCCGCTCTTTCTTCGCGATCCCGCGCATCTTGAGGCTGAACGCGACATTGTCGATGCAGGTCAGGTGCGGGAAAAGAGCGTAGCTCTGGAACATCATAGCCGTCCCGCGCGCCGACGGCGGCAGATCCGTGACGTTCTTGTCGTTGATCAGCAGATCGCCTTCGCTGATGCCCTCGTGGCCAGCGATCATGCGTAGCGTCGACGTTTTCCCGCAGCCGCTTGGCCCGAGCAGACACGTGTAGCTCGCCTTGTCGAAACGCAACGACACGCAGTCCACTGCCACGGTGTCGCCGTAGCGCTTGGTCACGGCAACCAGCTCGACGTCGTAGCGGGGATCCATTTCAAGCCTCCTCGAAGGCGTCGACCACGGCCCCAGGCCCGGCCCGCCGCTTGCGGTTGAGGTTCCATACCAGCGCCAGCGCCAGCACGATCAGCATCAGCGAGACCAGCGTCGTCAGCGTGCCGATGGCGAACAGCGTCGGTGACGTCGCACTCGAGATCAGCGCATAGATCTCGAGCGGCAGCGTATTGTGCGAGCCGATCGTCAGCGTCGTGCGCGCGTACTCGTCGTAAGAGAGCGTGAACGCACTGATCGCCACGCCGAGAATCCCCGGCAGCAGGATCGGCAGCGTGACGTAGCGCAGCCGTTGGAAGGACGTCGCGCCGAGGTCGGTCGCCGCCTCCTCCCACGCGCGATTGAACCGATTGACTACGGCGAACATCGCGAGCAGCCCGAACGGCAGCGTCCACGTCAGTTGCGCACCGAGTGCAGACGTGAACAGGCTCGGCTGTAGCCCAACGAACTGGAAGCCCAAGCCGATCCCGAAGCCCACCAGCAGGCTCGGCATGACGAGGCTCGCGATCACCACGTAGAACACGATGCTGGCGCCCGGGAACTGCCGGCGGAACGCCAGCGCGCCCGCGACCGACATGCACACGGTCAGAAGGCTGACGAGAAACGCTAGCGAGATCGAACGGCGGAAGGCCGGTGGAATGTCGGCCATCTGCCCTTGGCGCGCGATATCGCGGAACCACTCCAGGGACCAGCCGACCATCGGGAATGTGACGCCGCCCTCCGGCCCCTGGAAGGAAAGCACATAGATGACGATCATCGGCCCATAGAGAAACATCAGATAGGCCGTGAATAGCGTGGCGAGCACGTAGTAAGTCCACGGCCTCGCATCGATCGGATTCGAGCTGACGGGCTTTACGGCCATGAGCGGTGGCGCCTCATTTGAGGAGTTCCTTGCGCACGTCGACGACCCGCATCATGCACGCCACCATCAGCGCGACGATGATGACCAGCACCACCGCATTGGCTGCCGCCGGCGGGTACTGCATGGCCTGGATCTCGATCGAAAGCGCCGACACGATCGAGGCACTCTGTCCCCCGCTCATCTGGCGCACGACGAAGAAGTCGCCCATCACCTGCGTCACCACGAGCACCGAGCCGAGCGCGATTCCCGTCTTTGCTAGCGGAATGACCACGTTCGCCATTGTCTGCCAGCGGCTCGCACCAGCGTCCCACGCCGCCTCGATCAGCGACTTGTCGATCTTCGACATCGAGTTCGCGATCGGCCCCATCATCAGCAACGTGTAGAGATGCACGTAGGCGACGATCACCGCGAAATCCGAAAAGAGCAGGAAGTCCAGCGGCTGCTGCGTCAGCCCGAGGCCCATTACCGCCTGATTGAAGGCCCCGTTGCGCCCGAGGAACGGGATCCACGCGATCGTCCGGATGATCGCCGACGTGAAGAACGGCAGCGCACACAGGATGAAGAGAACGGCCCTGATCGTCCCGCTGCGCACGTGGAAGATCAGGAAATAGGCAATGTTGAACCCGAGAAACAGCGTGATCGCCCAGACGATCACGGCGAACTTCAGCGAGCTCAGATAGACGCGCAGCGTCGACTGGCTCGTGAACACCTCGCGATAGCTTTCCAGCATGAACGCCGGATAGATGCCGGTCCGGTCGTAGTCGAAAAAGCTGACGACGACGAAGATCAACGCCGGCAGCACGAACATGAACAGCAGCACGGCCGCCAGTGGTCCGACCTGAAGCCACGAGACGAGCCACGTTGGAAGCGGCCGCCAGCGACTGGCTGTCGCGGTTGGTGCGCCCTTGCCAGCGGCGCGAGCCGCCATCTGGCTCGCGGCCGCCGCCTCTTCGCTGGACACTCCCGTCATAGCCATCAGGCAGCTCTCATCATGTTGGCGCGCGAGCGCATCAGCGGCATGATGCGCGTTCCGAACTGCTCCATGCCGATCACGAAATCATCGAACGTCATCATGACGCCCTGCACGCCCGGCACGGCGGCCATCTCGTCCAGCATGCGCGCGACGTTCTCGTAGGAGCCGACCAGGACGCCTTGGTTTGTCGGCAGCTTAATGCCGCCCAGCATCTTGCGCCGGTTCGGTTGCGCGAACGGGTCCTTGCTCGGGTCGTCCTCGGCCTGCTCATCGCGATAAGCAAGCGCCTCGACGTCCGTTCCGGCCTTGTAGTGCTCCCACTTCGCCTCGGCTGCGGCATCCGTCTCGTCGGCGATGATCATGGTCAGGATCAGCGCGCCGCACTGGCGTCCGGTCTCCTTGGTCGCTGCCACCAGGCGTGCCACGCTCGGTCCGACCGCGGTCGGCTGGTTGACCCCGAAGCTGGCGCAGAAATTGTAGTCGGCGTGCTGGGCAGCGTACCGCGTGCCGGCATCGCTCTGCGCCGCGCAAATGATGGGGATCTTTGCCGTTGGCAGCGGACTGCAACGGCAGTCGTCCATCTGGAAGAATTCGCCCTTGAAGTCGGAGTGACCGCTTGCCCACAGCTCCTTCATGATCGTCACGTACTCGGCGCAGTACTCGTAGCGCCGCTTGTAGTGCTCGGACCCTGGCCAGATGCCCATCTGCGTATATTCGCGCCGCTGCCATCCCGAGATGATGTTCACCCCGAACCGGCCGCGCGAGATGCTGTCGATCGTCACTGCCATGCGCGCGGTGATCGGCGGCGGCATCGTCAGCACCGCGCACGTTGCAAACAGCTGGATCCGCGTCGTCACCGCCGCCAGCCCCGCCATCAGCGTGAACGACTCGAGATTGTGATCCCAGAACTGCGACGGCCCCCCGAAGCCGTGCAGCTTGATCATCGATAGGGCGAAGTCGAAGCCGAAGTGCTCCGCCTTCTCGACGATGGTGCGGTTGAGATCGAACGTCGGCATGTACTGCGGAGACGTGGTGGAGATCAGCCACCCGTTGTTGCCGATCGGAATGAAGACGCCGAGTTGCATCGTGGTTCTCCTGGCGATGCGCGATGCGCGATGGGCCGAGACGACGGTCACCCGTCAGGACGTGATGAATTCGTTCCAACGCCGCGTCAGGTAGCGGTCTTCGTCCATCACGGAGTTCCAGACCGCGATGTTGCCGAGTCGCTCATTGATAGAGCCGCCGTCACGAACGTTGCCGGCCTTTTCCATCAACTTGCCGAACGGGCTCAGGATGTCGCTCGCAGCGGCCTTGCCGTCGAACCAGTAACCCCACTCGTCGTCGGTCAGGAACTTCCTCGCGTTCTCCGGCTGGGCCGAGTAGTAGCCCTGCTTGGCGATAAAGGCGCCCTGGAAGCCACTCGTGTACCAGTTGAGATACTCGTAGAAGGCGTCCAGCTTCAGGCCGGTCACGTGCTTCATCACGCCGAGCGTGAAGCCCCAGCCCCGATAGCCTTCCTTCAGTGCTTGGTAGGTGCACGGGATTCCACGCGAGCGCACTGCGGCGACGGCCGGCGACCACATCGACTGCACGACGACTTCGCCCGAGGCCATCAGGTTCACCGATTGATCGAAGGTGGACCAGAACGACCGGAACTGCCCGGACTTCTTGATCTCCATCATTTTGGCGACCGTGGCGTCGATCTCGGCCTTCGTCATGTTGCCCTTGTTGACGTACTTCACGTCGCCGCGGGCTTCCAACGCCATTGCGACGTCGATGATGCCGATCGTCGGATTGTCCTGCAGCGCCGCCCGACCCTTGAACTCAGGGCTCAGCAGGTCGGCCCAGCTCACGACGGGACGGCCGACGAGGTCCGGGCGGATGCCGAGCGTGTCGGCATTCGTGATGGTGGGAACACCTGTGACCCACTCCGTCGGCGCGCTGCCGGTGACTTTCTGGCCGTCGGGACTCGTGGCGTAGAGGATCATCAGCGGCGTGATGCCCTGCTGCGGCAGCTTCTTGCCGTCTGCCGATTCACCCTTGGTGAAAAGCGGCATCGTCTTGTCCCAATGCTTCACCTTGGCGATCGGAATGCCCTGCAGGACATTGCGGCCGATCAGATAGCGCATATAGACGAGGCTTATGTCGGCACAATCCATCGTATTCGATTGCGATAGGAACCGGTTGAGCAGATCGGCATTCTCGGAGGCTTGCATCTGGACAGTGAAGCCCAGATCCTTCGATGCCTGTTCGGCGATCTTCTGGATTGCCGTAACAGGCGGCCCTGAATGCCGCAAAACGATATCCTTGATGTTTTGCGCCCAGATCGTCGGAAAACCGCTGATCGCCGTACTGGCGGCAACGCCCGCGGTCGCAGTCGCACCTTTCAGGATCGTGCGCCGATCGATATGCGATTTGCGGTTCTTCTTATCCGTCATGGTGGATTCCCTCATTCTGCTCGCGACTGTGGGGAGATCAGGCAAGGCAATGTGCGGCTTGGCCCCGGGAATGGCGCCAATTCCGCTGTTGCTCCGAATTGAGAGGCCGGTTGCGCCGCGCTGTGTGGCGTGCAGGGAACGGGCGTCATGCGTCTCTCCGACCAAGCAATGCTCGGCCCTCGACGGAGCTTCCACCCTGGGTCCGCATTATTGCGGGCCATCGCTTTTTTGTCAGTGATTGATGCTCTCACCGAAAGGTCGCTGGAACCAGACCAAATGCCGACCAGACTGACGATAGATTGTGCAGTGCACGCGCGGGAATGATTGCCGTGCCGGCCGTCTTCGCGATTGTGCCGGCTGAGAAATAAAAAGGGCGGCACCCGAGTTGTCTCGAGTGCCGCCCGAAGTTTCTCTAATGTTTTCCAGAAGCGCTCGACCTCTGGAAATAGCCTCGGCCGCGATCAGGCGAGTTCGAAGCGATCCGCGTTCATCACCTTGTTCCAGGCCGCGATAAAATCGTCGACCATCTTCTTTTGCGTGTCGGCCTGGGCATAGACCTCTGCGATCGCCCGGAGCTGCGAGTTCGATCCGAACACCAGATCGCACCGCGTCGCCGTCCACTTCAGATTGCCCGTCTTCCGGCAGCGCCCCTCGTAGGCCTCTTTGGCATCCGACACCGGCTTCCACTCCGTGCTCATGTCGAGCAGGTTCGTGAAGAAATCGCCGGTCAGCGTGCCGACCCGATCCGTGAACACGCCGTGCTTCGACTGGCCGTGGTTGGCGCCGAGCACACGCAGCCCGCCGACCAGAACCGTCATCTCCGGCGCGGTCAGGCGCAGCAGCTGCGCCTTGTCCAGCATCATCTCCTCAGGCGCCACTGCGTACGCTTTCTTTTGGAAATTCCGGAAGCCGTCGGCCGCCGGCTCGAGCACAGCGAACGACTCGACGTCGGTCTGCGCCTGAGAGGCATCCGTGCGACCCGGCGCGAAGGGAACCTTCACGTCGTGTCCGGCCTTCTTCGCCGCCGCTTCTACGGCAGCGCTGCCGCCGAGAACGATAAGATCGGCGATCGAGACTTTCTTGCCGCCGCTCTGCGATCCATTGAACTCCGTCTGGATCGCCTGCAGCTTGCCGAGCACCTTCGCCAGCACGGCCGGCTGATTGGCGTCCCAGTCCTTCTGCGGCGCGAGGCGGATGCGCGCGCCGTTGGCGCCGCCGCGCTTGTCGGAGTGCCGGAACGTCGACGCCGACGCCCACGCCGTCGAGACGAGTTCGGCCGTCGACAGGCCCGACGCCAGGATCTTGGCCTTGAGCGATCCGACATCGGCGTCATCGATCAGCTTGTGGTCGACGGCCGGGATCGGATCCTGCCAGATCAGATCCTCTTTCGGCACTTCCGGTCCGAGGTAGCAGACCTTCGGTCCCATATCGCGATGCAGCAGCTTGAACCACGCCCGCGCGAACGCGTCCGCGAACTGATCCGGGTTCTGGTGGAAACGCCGCGAGATCGGCTCGTAGATCGGGTCGAGCTTCAGCGACATGTCCGCCGTCGTCATCATCGGGCGGGCTTTCTTCGATGGGTCGTGCGCGTCCGGGATCATGTCCTCCGGGCGGCAGTTCTTCGGATGCCACTGCCAGGCGCCCGCGGGGCTCTTCAGGCACTCCCAGTCGTAGCGGAACAGCACGTCGAAGTAGCCGTTGTCCCACTTCGTCGGGTTCGGCTTCCAGGCGCCCTCGATGCCCGACGTGGTCGTGTGCACGCCCTTGCCGCTGCCGAATTTGTTGATCCAGCCGAGGCCCATCGTCTCCATCGGAGCCGCCTCCGGCTCAGGACCGACCAGCGCCGCATCGCCGGCGCCGTGCGCTTTGCCGAAGGTATGGCCGCCCGCCACTAGTGCGACGGTTTCTTCGTCGTTCATCGCCATCCGCGCGAACGTATCGCGCACGTCACGGCCCGACGCGACGGGGTCGGGATTGCCGTTCGGGCCTTCCGGGTTGACGTAGATCAGGCCCATCTGCACTGCGGCGAGCGGATTCTCGAGCTGTCGATCGCCCGAGTAGCGCTTGTCGCCGAGCCAGGTGCTCTCGCTGCCCCAGTAGATGTCGTCTTGCGGCTCCCAGGTGTCGGGACGTCCGCCGCCGAACCCGAAGGTCTTGCCGCCCATCGATTCGATGGCGACGTTGCCCGCGAGCAGCATCAGGTCGGCCCATGAGATCTTGTTGCCGTACTTCTGCTTGATCGGCCACAGCAGCCGGCGCGCCTTGTCGAGGTTGCCGTTATCCGGCCAGCTGTTCAGCGGCGCGAAACGCTGTCCGCCCGTAGATCCGCCGCCCCGGCCGTCAGCGATGCGGTAGGTGCCGGCGCTGTGCCACGCCATGCGGATGAAGAGACCGCCGTAGTGACCCCAGTCGGCCGGCCACCAGGCCTGGCTGTTGGTCATCAGCGCGTTGAGGTCCGCCTTCAGCGCCTTGTAATCGAGCTTCTTGAATTCTTCCGCATAGTTGAACTTTGCGCCCAGCGGGTTGCCCGCCGTGGAGTTCTGATGCAGGATTTTCAGATTGAGCTGGTTTGGCCACCAGTCGCGGTTCGACATCACACCCATGGCCGTGTGCGCATGAGCTCTGCCGGTTACTGGGCACTTGCCTTCGCTCGACATGTTCTCTCCCGTCGTGCTCTAAACGATCCCGTGGCGTTCCAGAGGGGATCCACGTTCTTTTAGAATCATTCTAAAGTGTTGGCCAGCGCATTCATTGGGCGCGAGATGATCGGCGCCTCTGGCATCGGCGAACTTCGCCATAAGCGGACTGCCACTGCAACACAAAATGCTGCGCTCGGCGGAGCCCGATCGACAGCCCCCTGATCGCGGTCAGATCTTTTCAGCATGGTCCTTGGCCCAGGCGGCGATCTCGGCGTGCGTCGCGAACCATACGTCCCCCATTGCCTTCGCATGCCGGATCAACGCGTCGATGATCCAGATGCGCGAGCGATAGCCGATGATATGCGGATGGCACGTCAGCTGGAAGATGCCGCCGTCCTCGTAGGCCGCATCCAGCTCGCGCCGGAAAATGTCGAGCACATCGGTTGGTGGCGTGTAGGGCCGAAGCGAAGACGAGCGGTTCATCATGAAGTAGACCGCATCGTCCCGCACCCATTCGACCGGCAGTTCCACGATCCCCGTCGGCTCCCCGTCGAGGAGAAGCTCGTAGCAGTCCTCGTCCGCCATCAGCGAGCTGTCGTAGGCGAGCCCCATTTCCTTTTCGATCCGGAGCGTGTTCGGGCTGAAATCCCAAGACGGCGTCCGCAAGCCCACGGGCCGCTGGCCCGACACTTTCTCCAGCGTCTCCGCGGAGCGAAGCATCAGGTCCCGTTCCGCCTCGTAGGGCAGCACCGAGTTCAGCTCGTGGATCCATCCGTGGATGCCGATCTCGTGCCCTTCGCCGACGATGCGCCGTTGTTCGTCCGGATGCAGCAGCGCCACCACGGCCGGCACATAGAACGTAGCCTTCACATCGTGGCTGGCGAGCAGCTTCAGGATGCGTGGCACACCGACCCGATTGCCGTACTGTCCCCAGCTCATGCGCCCGATGGACTTGCCCCCGTCGCGCAGCTCGCTCGTCTCATGGTCGCTGTCGAACGAGAGCGCGACGGCACAGCGCGCTCCCCCTTTCCACGCCTTCGGTCGCAACGGCCGGCCGGCCCTGACCTGATCGACCAGTTCGCGCCAATGCGGCTCCGGCCATTGCCAGGGCTCGAGCGGTTTCGTTGGGTCGGTCATGGTTGGATCCCGTGGTCGCGTGCCGGGTGCAATGTCGTCCCAAGCGCAGACCGCCCTTGGGATCGCTTGAGCCGAAGCTCACGCGCCCGCTGGCCGCCTCGCCCGTGTCGCCGCCTCGTCGACGACCCATCGTGCCGTATCGATGACGACGCCATAGTCGCGCTCTGCAGCTTCCTTTGAAACGTAGCCGCCGCGCACGTCGGCCAGCACCGCAGCCGGGTCGCGTTCCCCTGCCGGCCCGAACCCGCCGCCGCCCGGCAGCTCGATGCGCACGACGGCGCCCGGCTCGATCTGGCTCGTGATCTTCGGGATTGGCTGTTTCTCCTGATTGGCCGAAAGCCGCCCCGCCACACCGGGCGAACCGCCCTTCAGCCCGGGCGCCGGATATTTCGTGCGCTCGTAGAAGCTCTGCAGATAGACCGGTTTTCCCGTCGTGATGCTGTACTCCATCACTTGGGAGAGGCCGCCCCGCCATTGCCCCGGACCGCCGGAATCCTGCCTGAGCTCGCGCTTATGCATGATGATCGGCGACGACGCCTCGATCACCTCGGCCGGGAAGCCCGCGATCCCCGACGGATACGCCACCGCCGACAGCCCGTCTTTGCCGTGCATGGCGCCGGTCCCGCCTGCCGAGAACCAGATGTAGGCGAACCGCTTGTGCCCGTCGCCACCGAGTTCGCCCTCGAGCTGGCTGTTCCAGATCCCGTCGAAGCCCGGCGCCTGCACTTTCTCGGGCAGCGCGTCCGCCAGCGCCATCATGACGGTTGATGGACAGAAATGTCCGACCAGATGCCGTCCGCCCACGGCCGCCGGATGCACCGCATTGAGGATCGAGCCTTCGGGCGCCGTGATCCGCACCGGCCGGAAGCTGCCGGCGTTGTTGGGCACCTCCGGCGAGATCGCGCACTTGATGCCGTAGGTCGTGTAGCCCTGCGTATAGTTGAGCGCCACGTTGACCCCGAGCGGCACCTGCCCGCTCGATCCCGCGTAATCCACTTCGAGATCGTCGCCCCGGATGCGCACGCAGCACTTGATCAAGATCGGTGTGTCGTCGAACCCGTCGATCGTCATCTCGGAGCGATAGTCGCCGTTCGGAATGTCTCGGATCGCGGCCCGCATGGCGGCCTCGGTCCGGTCTATGATCTCGTCGGCGAGCCCTTCGATGTCCGGCAGTCCGAACTCGTCGAGGAACGACAGCAACTGTTCGGCACCCACCTCGTTGGCGATGATCTGCGAGTGGATATCGCCGATCACTTCTTCGGGCGTCCGCACGTTGGCCCGGATGATGTCGAAGATCGGCTCCACCGGCTTGCCCGCGTCGACCAGCTTCAGCAGCGGCAGATAAAGCCCTTCCTCGTAGACCGAGCGGCTGTCAGCGGCGAGTCCACGCCCGCCGATGTCGAGCGCATGGCAGCAGTTGGCGAACAGCGCGATCGCGCGCCCATCCTTGAACACCGGCGTCGCGATGGTGAGGTCGTTGATCTGCGAGGCCGTCATCCACGGGTCGTTGGTAATCAGCACGTCGCCGGGGCGCAGAGTGTCGATCGGAAAGCGCTCGAGGAAGTGCACCATCCCGGTCGCCATCGGATTGATGTGGCCGGGCGTACCCGTCACCGACTGCGCCACCATGCGTCCCCGCCGGTCGAACACCGCGGCGGCAAGGTCACCGGAATCCCGCACGATCGCCGTGAACGACGTGCGTATCAGCGCGGCCGCCTGCTCGTTCACCGTGGCAATGAGCCGGCTCCAGAGAATGTCGAGCGTGATCTGGTCGATGGGCATGGGCACCGTCAGCGGTTCGTTGTCTTGGGAGTTGTCTTGGCAGATGGCGGACTGGGTCAGGTCTTCGGGATATCCACCACCAGGTTGCTCCATTCGTCGGTCCGGATCGTCCCCGGCCCGTTGATGACGACGGTCGATTCGCGCTCCTCGACGATCGCCGGCCCTTGCAGCTCGGCGCCGGCCGACAGGCGATACCGATCGTAGACGGGCACCTCCCGGAACGCGCGCTCGCCCGGAATGTAGACTGCGCGATGCCCCTTCAGGGCTTCCTTTGCCCCACCTCGTGCGGCCTTGATGGTCGGCAGCGTCAGCTCGGGCTTCGGGCCGAGCGCGATCACCCGCCACGACAGGATGTCGATTGGCGTGTTCGGAATGACGTGTCCGTAGAGCCGCTCGAACACCTCCTCGAAGCGCGCCTTGATTTCGGCACCGCTCTGCGTGTCGAGCCGTCCGGCCGGGATCGGCACGCGAACGTCGTAGCCCTGCTTGCGGTAGCGCATGTCGGCGAAGCGCTGAAACCGGATGTCCTCGGCCGCCACGCTTTTTGCGATGATGCTGCGCCCCTCGCTCTCCATGCCGTCGATCACCCGCATCGCCCCCGCCCAGTCCATCGCGTCGAGGCTGCCCGGGAACGTCTTCACGAAATCGAACGCGAGTGGCGCCGTCAGCATGCCGATGGCGCTCATCACGCCGGCACCGAGCGGATAGATCACGCGCGACGACCTCAGGATGCGCGCAACGCCATAGGCATGCACCGGCCCCGCGCCGCCGAACGCGAAGATGGGGAACCGCGCGGCATCCTTTCCGCGCTCGATCGCATGGATACGTGCGGCCGACGCCATCGCCTCGTTGGCGAGCTGATGGATACCCCACGCGGCCGCTGTGGCATCGAGGCCGAGCGGCTCTCCGACCTTGGCCGCGATCGCCCGCTTCGCACCCCCGACATCGAGGCTCATTCGCCCGCCGAGGAAGAAGCCTGGATCGAGGTAGCCGAGCGCCAGATCCGCATCCGTCACGGTCGGCTCGGTCCCGCCCTGCCCGTAGGCGACCGGCCCCGGCTTGGCGCCCGCGCTCTGCGGTCCGACCTGCAATCGCCTGAGTCCGTCCACTCGCGCGATCGAGCCACCGCCCGTGCCGATCTCGATCATCTCGATCACCGAGACCTTCACGGGCAGGCCAGAGCCTTTCTTGAACTGATACTCCCGCGCCACCTCGAACTCGGGCGCGATCAGCGGCTCGCCCTTGTCGATGATGCACGCCTTCGCCGTCGTGCCGCCCATGTCGAACGACAACAGATCGAGATGCCCGGTCAGCGCGCCGTAATAGGCAGCAGCCAACGCGCCTGCCGCCGGCCCCGACTCGACGAGCCGCACCGGATATCGCGTCGCCTCCTCGATCCGGCTGACGCCGCCGTTCGACTGCATGACATAGAGCGCGCCCTCGATGCCCTGCTCCTTGACGAGCCTGTCCTGCAGCCGCCCGAGATAGCGCTCCGCGATCCGCTTCACATAGACGTTGGCGAGCGTCGTCGACGTGCGATCGTACTCGCGGATTTCGGGCACGAGATCGCTCGACACCGTGATCGCGACACCTGGCAGCGCGGCAGCGATGATCTCGGCCACGCGGCGCTCGTGGGCGTCGTTGACGTAGGAATGCAGCAGCGTGATTCCGATCGCCTCCACGCCTTCGGCCTTGAGCTGTGGGATGAGGGCGTGCACGCTCGCCTCGTCGAGTGGCTTCAGCACCGTCCCGTCCACCAGAACGCGCTCGTCCACCTCGAGCCGCAGATGCCGCGGTGCCAATGGTACTGGCCGCTTCATGCGCAGGTCATACATGTCGTAGCGATGCTCGCGCGCGATCTCGAGCGCATCGCGGAATCCGCGCGTCGTGATCAGCGCCGTGCGCGCGCCCTTCCTCTCGATCAGCGCGTTGGTGAACAGCGTCGTGCCGTGAATGACATGCGCCACCGCATCGCCGGTCACCCCGGCCGCCGCCATCACCTGCCCCGCGCCCACGACCACGGCATCGTCCGGTGCGTCGGGCGTCGTCAGCACCTTGCCGATCTCGAACGTGCGCCCGTCGTCACTCGCCAGCACCAGATCCGTGAACGTGCCTCCGATATCTGAGCCGAGCCTCAATGTTCTGCCCATGCGCCTCGCCGCCTGCTGTGGGTTGTTTCAGCGAGCCTTGCAGAACGCCGCCCGCTGCACAAGCACGCCCACTGGTCGCCGAATGACTGATACATCTGCAGCCCGCCCATTTTTTCCACTTCGCACGCCCAGCCGTTCGGCTCAGAATGCGCGCTGATCCGTCTCGGGCCATCCCGGTCCAAGCCTCAGCCTGATCGTGAGCCCGTATGGCCGACACCGTCTCCAAGCCTCTCGTCCAAGACCCCGGCCGCCTCCGCACACTTGCTGCGGCCATCGCCTCGGGCGAACTGTCCCCTGTCGCCCTTCTCGAGCGCTACATCGCCCGCATCGAGGCCGTTGACGGCGCGGTTCAGGCTTGGCGCCAGCTCGACCTCGGGCGCGCGCGTACCGAGGCCGCCGCGCTCGAGAGTGAGGCCCGCAGCGGCAAGTTGCGTGGGGCCCTCCACGGCATCCCGCTCGGTGTCAAAGACATCATCGATGTTGCGGGCCTACCCACCCGTTGCAACAGTCGCTCCCGCGCAGATGCGCCGCCGCCGACTGCGGATGCCGAGATCGTCCAGCAGCTTCGCCGCCAAGGCATGCTGGTCATCGGCAAGCTGCACACGACCGAGTTCGCCTTTTTCGATCCGTCGCCTGCCCGCAACCCACACAATCCAGCCCACACCCCCGGCGGCTCGTCGTCCGGATCGGGCGCCGCCGTCGCCTCCGGCATGGTGCCCGCGGCCCTCGGCACCCAGACCGTCGCCTCGGTCAACCGCCCCGCCGCCTACTGCGGCATTTCCGCGTTCAAGCCGTCGACACGCTCGACCTGCATCCACGGCATCGCGCCGCTGGCCCCGTCCTATGACACCGTAGGCTTCTACGGCTACTGCGTCGACGATGCGGTGACGCTCTACGAGGCGGCAGCCTCTCCGTTCATCGTGTCCCGTGCCGCTCCAAAGCCAAAGCTCCGGATCGTCCTTCCCGAAGACCCCCATCTCGCCGTTGCGACCGCCGAGATGCGCTCCGCCTGGCTCGCCGCTGCCGATCGTCTCGGTGGCGCCGGCCATGCTGTCACGCGCTGGAGGTCGAACACCTCGTTCGAGGAAATCTTCACGCTGCAGCGCTCGACCATGCTGTTCGAGTTGGGCGGCAACTATGCCTACGCCCGCGATCTCGCGCCGGGGCTGATCGGCACGAAGTTCCTCGCCGCCGTCGCGGATGGCCTCGCTATCCCGGCGAGCCGCTATTTCGCCGAGCGCGCCCGCCTCGACGATCTTCGCACCCAGGTGCTCGCCGCCAACCCCGATGCCGACGCGTTTCTCTGGCCGGCCGCTCCCGACACGGCTCCCGCCGGTCTGGAATGGACCGGCGACCCGCGCTTCATCTCGCCTTGGACCTCGATCGGTGGCCCGATTGTCACGGTGCCTGTCGGTCTTGCCGCCAATGGGCTGCCCCTCGGCTGCATCCTGTCTGGCGCCCCTGGCACCGATCGCGAGATGTGCGCGACGGCCCGCACCGTCGCCACCGCCATTGAGCGCACGCCCTAGAGCATCGTTCGTTCGAATGTGGTCGCCTTTCGCGACCTTGAGACGGGTTGGAAGTCCCCATCATTCTGGGCCGGCGCTGAAGGCTGACGTCCAAACACGACGCCACGCTAAATCTCTGATTTAGCTGGCGCCTGTCCGATCGCGAAGCTCGTCTCGAGCCGGCGTGCGGTCGGTACAGGAGCCCCCGACCGGCCTGCGGGCGTGCCTGCCCTGCCATCAAGCTGGGCTCGTCGCCGTCATCGCTTTTCCCACGCGACAACACGACTCGATCGACCGCGACGCGCCGTCTGCCTTTCCGCCCGTGGCCGTGCTAGCAAGGGCGCCGTCGATTGGTTGGCCCGGACTGTTCATGCCCGTCACCGAGCTCAGTGTCGTCACATACAACATCCACAAGGGCTTTAGCAGCCTCAACGGACGATTCGTGCTACCAAGAATGCGCACCGCACTGGCCGAATCCGGAGCTGATATCGTGTTCTTGCAAGAGGCCTTGGGCGAGCATCAGAGGCACGCGACGCGCCATGCAGCTTGGCCGGACGATTCGCAGTTCGAGTTCATTGCCGATAGCATCTGGCCTCACTTCGCCTACGGAAAGAACGCAATCTACGACGAAGGCCACCATGGCAATGCCATTCTCAGCCGCTATCCCTTTGAAAGTTGGGAGAACATCCCGGATTTCCCATACCGGCTTCGGGCCAGCCGGAGCCTGCTCCACGGCTGTCTCGTGGTCCCCGGGTCAGAACGTCGTCTGCACGTCGTCTGCGTTCATTTCGGCTTTCTCGGCCGAGAGCGGCGGTCCCAAATGCGTCAATTGACCGACCGCATCGCCGAGCACGTTCCCGCCGACGAGCCGTTGATCGTTGCCGGCGACTTCAACGACTGGTCCGGCTTGGCCGTGTCCCAGGGCCGCCTCGGCTTGGTCGAGGCGTTCCATAAGCTGAACGGGAATCACGCACGCACGTTCCCCGCGTGGGCTCCGATGTTGCCGATGGACCGCATCTACTGTCGCGGTCTTCTCCCTGTCGCGGCCGAGCGGCTGACCGGCGCCCCTTGGTCCAAGCTGTCCGACCACAATCCCCTGCAAGCGTGGTTTCGGCTATGAGCACGCGCTCGCAATACGATGGGCGTGGCGTGACGCTGGCCAACCTGCTCACGGGGTTCCGGCTGATCGCCGCGCCGGTCATGATCTATCTCGCCGTGCTTGGCGAGCAGACGGCCTTTCTTTGGCTGCTGTCGTTGTCGTTCGCCAGCGATGCGGCCGATGGCTTCGTCGCGCGCATGTCCGGCGGTCCGACGCCGTTCGGTGCCAAGTTCGACACGATCGCCGATGCCGTCGCCTATACGGCGATCGGCCTGTCGGTGCTCTTGCTCTGGCCCGAACTGGTGCGCCAGGAACTCGTCCTCGTCGTCGTGCTGGTCGCGAGCCTGGTTTTGCCGGCCATGGTAGGGTTCTGGAAGTACGGCCAGTTGACGAGCTATCACACCCTGCTGATCAAGCTGGCGGTCGGCGCCGTTGCCATCGGATTGATGCTGCTCCTCTGCGACGTCGCCGCCTGGCCCTTCCGCGTCGCGACGGTCCTCGCCGCCCTCTCGGCCATCGAAGCGGTCGGGATCACGCTGCTGCTACGCCAGCCTCAATCCGACATCAGTGGCATCTTCGCGGCATGGCGCAGCTGCCGCTCTTCATGAAATCGAAGCCGCGCATTGGCGCGGCCGGCCGTGCCCCGGCTAGTATCGCTAAGTCTCTGCCGGAACCACAGCCTTCACACCGAGGATCGATTGTCATGCCCCCCGAGCCCACCGGCGGCCCGCCGGCCGAAGCTGCGACCCGACTGCTGGCCGACGGCCCGAGCGTGATCAACGTCGGCCTCGAGAGCTTCGCCACCGAACTCGCCGGCCAGGATCGCCCCGTCGTCCATGTGGACTGGGTGCCCCCCGCGGGCGGTGATCCCCGTCTGGCGCGCCTGCTCGCCAAGCTGTTGACCTGAGGACGCGCCCCCATGTCTCGCACGAACGCCGCCGCCCGCATCGACATCGCGAACGCCGAGGCTCTGCGGCGCATGCTGGCCGGCGATCCGTGGCTGATCGACGTCGTCGCGGCCCGCGACGTCCTCCCGCGCCTTGGCCAGCGCCGCATCCTTCATGCGGGCCCGCCCATCGACTGGGCGCGCATGTGCGGCCCGATGCGCGGCGCCGTCGCCGGCATCGCCGTGTTCGAAGGCTGGGCCCGTGATCTCTCCGAGGCCGAGCACATGGCCGAGAGCGGCGCCTTCGTCTTCGAGCCCAACCACCATCACGACTGCGTCGGCCCCATGACCGGCATGACGACGCCCTCGCAGAAGCTGCTCGTGGTCGAGAACCGTGCCTTCGGCAACCGCGCCTACTGCGCCATCAACGAGGGGCTCGGCAAGGTGATGCGCTTCGGCGGCAACGACGCCGACGTGCTCGACCGCATTCGTTGGCTCACAACTGAGTTCGGCCCCGCGCTCGGCGCAGCCCTCCGCCAGCTCGGCGGCATCGCCCTGAAGCCGCTCATCGCCCGCGGTCTGACCATGGGCGACGAGATGCACCAGCGTAACGTCGCCTGCTCCTCGCTGCTGTTGCGCCAGCTCGCCCCCGCCATGGCCCGCACATCGCCCGGCGGCGAGGCCCTCGCCCGCGCCCTCGCATTCATCGCCGGCAACGATCAGTTTCACCTCAACGTCGCGATGGCGATGGGCAAGGCCATCATGGACCCGGCTCGCGGCATCGAGAACTCGACCGTCGTCACCGCCATGTGCCGCAACGGCACCGACTTCGGCATTCACGTGTCCGCTACCGGCGACCGCTGGTTCACGGCGCCGGTGGAGATGCCGCAAGGCCTCTACTTCCCCGGCTTCAGCGCCGCCGACGCCAATCCCGACATGGGCGATTCGGCCATCGTCGAGACCGTCGGCCTCGGCGGCTTCGCCATGGCCGCAGCTCCGGCCGTGGTCGGCTTCGTCGGTGCAGGCAACGCTGCCGATGCCCTCGCGATTACCCGGCTGATGCGCGAGATCACCGTGGCCGACAATCCCGAGTGGGCGATCCCCGCGCTCGACCAGCAGGGCGTGCCGACCGCCATCGATATCCGCCTCGTCGTCGAGACCGGCATCACGCCGACCATCAACACGGGCATTGCCCACAGAAAGCCCGGTGTCGGCCAGGTCGGCGCCGGTGTCGTCAAGGCCCCGCTCGGCTGCTTCACGTCCGCTCTCGAGGCTGTCGCCGAAACCATGGGTGTCGCATGAGCACGGTTCTCAACGAGGTCCGCCGCGGCACCTATCTCGACTCCGTCGCGTTGATGCGCATCTCCGGCGCGATCCGCTCCATGGATGGCGTCGACGAGTGCGGCCTGATGATGGGCACGCCCGCCAACCTGCGCATTCTTGCCGATGCTGGCGTCCTGGCTGCTGAAGGCGAAACCGCCGGCCCCGGCGATCTGGTCATCGCGATCCGGGCCCGTGACGCTGCGCGCGCCGCCGCCGCCATCGCCGAGGCCGCGCGCATCCTGAGCCGCCCGAAGCGCACCTCCGGCTCCGGACCGGCGGCCGTCATGCCGCGCACGCTCCGCTCCGCCGTCGCAGCCCTCCCCGGCGCCAACCTCGCCCTCGTCTCCGTACCGGGCGCCTTCGCCGCGACCGAGGCCATGAAGGCCCTCGCCGCCGGCCTCAACGTGCTGCTCTTCTCGGACAACGTCAGCCTCGACGACGAGATCGCCCTCAAGGCCGAGGCGCGCGCACGCGGCATCCTGATGATGGGCCCGGACTGCGGCACGGCCATCATCGGCGGCGTCCCACTCGCCTTCGCCAATGCCGTGACGCGCGGCGACACCGGCATCATCGGTGCCTCCGGAACCGGCATCCAGGAAGTCTCCTGCCTCGTCTCCAACGGCGGCGGCGGCATCAGTCATGCCATCGGCACTGGCGGGCGCGACCTCTCCCGCGAGGTCGGCGCCATCACGACGCTGACGGCCCTTGATCTGCTCGACGCCGATCCCGCCACCCGGCAGATCGTGCTGATCTCCAAGCCCCCCGCGCCCGAGGTCGCACGCACCGTCCTCGCCCGAGTCTCCCGCAGCCCGAAGCGCGTCGTCGTCTGCTTCATCGGCGCGAAGGACCTCGACCTGCCGCCCAACGCCGTCGCCGGCGCGACCCTCGAGGACGCCGCCAACCTCGCACTCGGCCGTCCCGTCGCCACGCCAGCCTCGCTCTCGCGACCCACGGCCTCCGGCAAGCTCCACGGCCTCTTCTCCGGCGGCACACTCGCCGCCGAGGCGCAGCTCATCCTGAGCCGGGCCGGGCTCGCTGTCGCCTCCAATGCCCCCGTCGCCGGCAGCGCACCCATTGCCGAAGCCCACGGGCGTCATACCATCCTCGACCTCGGCGACGACGCCTACACGATCGGCCGCCCGCACCCGATGATCGAGCCGGCCGTCCGCGACGCGCACATCCGCGAGAGCCCCGATTGCGCCGTCGTCCTGCTCGATTGCGTGCTCGGCTACGGCAGCCATCCCGACCCCGCCGGCCACATCGCTCGGCTGGTCGAGGCACGCCCGCCCGGCGGCCCTCGCATCGTCGCCTCGGTGACGGGCACCGACGCTGATCCCCAGTCACGCACCCTTCAAGTCGAGCGCCTCCGCGCCGCCGGCATCGAAGTCCCGCCCTCCAACGCCGCCGCCACCCGCCGGGCCGTCGAACTGCTGACCCAAGCCACACCACCGGAACGGCGCTAAACCAGATCCCGCCGCCCGCAACCGACGCAGTCCACCGAAAGTGGCCAAGCGTGGGATGAGGCGATGCGGCATTTGCCGGACGATCGAATTCACCCTTTGCCGCACCGCAAAAGCGCCGAGACCCCAATAACGACCATTCATCGAAGGGTGGGCAGAGCGCTGGATTCGAGTGCAGCCTCGTCAGTCGGAGATCATGATGACGGCGCCAGTCATCTTCTCGCGCACGCCGTAACCTAGATCGAGCAGCACGAACTCGAATTCGGGCGTGGCTGGTGGCGTGACGCCGGCTTTCTTTAGGAGCGCGGCGATCTGGTCCGGCTTGTTGGACGAGCGTTCCTCGAAGGCCGCTACCCTCTTCAACAAGTCGCCGGCAGCCCGCTTCGCATCGATGGACGTGCCGGCGGTCGACAGCGCACCGCGGCCTGCGAAGATGCCACGACCGTTGGGTCGCTCCGGTTATGAGGCAGCTGGGTGATGATCTGCGCGCGAAGATCGGCTTTGAGGTTCATGGGGTCGAAGTCAGGGCAACGCCCGAATTCCCTGTCCCGCTACGGGCAGCCACACGCGGTGCCACGGCATCCAGCCCTGCGTATAGCTAGCGTCTGTGATCTGAGCCATAAGGGCTAGGCTTTCATGCAAGATGGCGACTGCAAAAAAGGCGCTCGAATCAGCAAAGTACCGCACGAAAAAGTGTCCTGCGTATCCCACTTCGCCCCCTGGCTCAGATGCTTGCTGGCGGGAAGCTGGGCCAGGAGTCCCGCTACGCCGGGCGCGGCCTGGGGGTTCTGGTTATGAGTCCACATCGTGTTGATCTTCACCGTTGTCGGAGCTGGCACGCCGTGGTGATCGTAGTAAGTTGCAAGCGCGAGCTTGGCTGCGACGCGACAGACACTCGTCTCCACTTGCTGATTGTTGCCGTTGATCGCGAGGACGCGCCGCAGCACGCCGCTGCGATTATGCCAGACGCGGTGAGTAATCTGGCGAAGGAGGCCCGGGAAAGTTCGATGGATTGCCTGTATTGCTCCCTTCAAGCCCTTATCTGGTCTGCCTTGCGGAAACCGATGGTTGCCCACGGTGCGAGCGAAGAAGGCCACGAGGGCTTCATCCGGACTCGTCTGCACGTTGCAGGTTCCGCAAGCTGGAAATTCGAGCCCCTTCGGCCGAAGTCGGTCCGGGAACATGATCCGCGCGGGTTGGTGATCGAGGCTTGCGGCGGCGACAGTGCCGCCGCAGAAGCAACAATAAGGATGGGCCTGAAGGAGTCGCTGAGTGGCGGTTGGCATATGGATCTTGGTATCTTTTCGGCTGTGATCAAAACTCGCCAGCGGTTGCGCATTGGGTAAATCTCCCCAGTGGGGATATATGGCATACTCGACGAACGCCATCGTCCGCCTGCAATTGGTTACTGCACCTACTCAGTTCCGCGCCGGCTCAATTCCCATAGCGGCTGTCGTCTCAAGCGTCCGCTATGCCCAAGCGCATCGCCGACATCCGTTGCTATGCCACCCCACACCCTCGCCCCCCTCGCCCGCGACCAACCATGACCACCTCGCCCCCCTTCCAGCGCCTGACCATCGCCCGCTGTGGCGTCATCGCCCGCGAGGTGCTGGGCGAGGACGGAGAGGTGCGCGTGCTCGCCGTCTTCGAGCGCACCTTCTATCTCGCCTGTCCGCACGGCATCGTCTGCGTCGGCCCGCCCGACTTGATCGCCGGCCCGATCAACGTCGCAACGGCCGACGAACGCACCTGGGCGAGCCTCGCGCTTGCCGTCGACGACGAAGGCGAGATCGCCGCCGGCACGGCGACGGTCGGCGATACTCTCGCCATCGACGTCGCGTCGGGCGCGACCTGGCATCCGTCGCCCTTCCCCGCTTTCGCTCCGCATGCCGCGTCGCGCGGCGTCGCCGCCATCCGCGATGCCGTGGCCGCCGAATGCCCCAGCGACGGCCTGGCGTCTCTCGTCTTTTCACCCACCGCCCGCCGTGCCTCCACCGGCATCGACGCCGCGAGCGCCGTCGCGCAACTCCGCGACACGCTCCCGAGTGTCCTGCGCTCCGGCCGCTGGAACGCCGCCGCACTGCGGGCTGCAACGCTCCTCATCGGTCTCGGCCCCGGCTTCACACCGTCCGGCGACGATCTCGTCGGCGGCCTCATGCTCGCGCTCACCGCGTCCGGCCGCGCTCCGCTCCGCAACGATCTCTGGCACGCGCTGCGGCCGGAGCTCGACGATCTCACGACACCGCCGAGCGCCATGCACCTCTCGGCCGCCGCCGACGGCATGGCCGCCGAGCCGATCCACCACCTGCTCGACGATATTCTGCCCGGCGGTACCGCAGCACTCGGCGATCGGCTCGCCGCGGTCACCCGCCTGGGCCACACGTCCGGCTGGGATATCGCCGCCGGCGTGATCCTCGGCCTCGAGGCGGGCGTGACGTCACCTCCGAGCGCAGAAACGGCGCGCTGGCATGCCGCGCGAAGCTCGTGCACGATTGTGCCGAGACGCTCGCGCGCGGCCTTGATTGCGCGCGGTCCACTGCCTCGCTGGAGGGAAAACGATGGCCGCCCCTGACATGTCCGCCGCCGAACCGAGCCGTGCCGACCGCCCCGGCGCGTTGTCCGGGCTCCGCGTCATCGAACTCGCCGACGAGCAGGCGGAATACTGCGGCCTGACGCTCGCCGGTCTCGGCGCCGACGTCATCAAGGTCGAGCCGCCCGGCGGCAGTCCCACGCGCCGCATCGGCCCCTTCTACAAGGACCGCGAGGACCCGGAAGGTTCACTGTTTTTTTGGCACTACAACCGCGGCAAGCGCTCCGTCGTCCTCGATCTGACGAAGGAACCCGACGTCACCCGCCTGCGCACACTGCTGGCCACCGCCGACATCCTCCTCGAATCCACGCCCAAGGGCACGCTCGATGCCCTGGGCCTCGGCGCCGACGCGCTGCGCAAGCAGCACCCGGCCTTGATCCACGCCCGCGTCACGCCCTTCGGCGATGATGGCCCCTGGAGCGACTTCAAGGGCTCTGACCTCGTCCATCTCGCCCTCGGCGGCGTCATGATGAATTGCGGCTACGATCCCGCCCCCGACGGCAAATACGATCTGCCGCCCATCGCCCCCCAGATGTGGCACGCCTATCACGTCGCCGGCGAGCAGCTCTCGATGGCGATCATGGCCGCGTTGGTCTTTCGCTATCGCACTGGCCTCGGCCAGCACGTCTCGTGCGCGGTGCACGAGGCCGTCGCCAAATGCACCGAGGTCGACCTGATGACCTGGGTCATGCGCCGCGCGCCGGTCTTCCGCCAGACCTGCC